>Ga0114949_10000082_pt1 | contig 36862 bp, 32 predicted proteins | sample N074metaG_FD_83505 | JGI IMG/M metagenome (GOLD analysis project Ga0114949, IMG submission 83505) | Deep subsurface microbial communities from Kermadec Trench to uncover new lineages of life (NeLLi) - N074 metaG | ecosystem: Environmental > Aquatic > Marine > Ocean trench > Sediment | place...
CAGGCCGGCGGCCTGACAAGCCCCCTTAAAGACCATCAGTTTTCGATTGTGCCTGCAGGCTGGCAACTGATTGCCTATCGCACGTTGCTGGAACAGGGGCAAGCAGAGACATTGGCCGAGCCGGACCCATCGGGCCGGGAAAAGCAAAACTACATAGCCAGGGCATTGGACAATGAGGTAACGACAAGCTGGTTTCGAAATTCGGACACTGGCCGGGCGGTGGTTGCTGTTGCGCAACCGGTGTGGTCCGGCAACGTGCAGACGGGCGCATTGATCCTGCAGCAGGACACGGCGGCCATTCTGAGCCTGACGAATGAGTCATTGATGCGATTGATTGCGCTAACGATTATTGCAACTGTCGGCGGGGCCTTCGGACTGCTGGGTTATGCAAGCTGGCTGTCACTGCGAATACGACGACTTAGTCATGCAGCAGATCATGCGCTCGACAACACAAACCCAACCATGGAAATGCCAAGTGCCAACGCGGCGGATGAAGTTGGTGATCTGTCACGAAGTTTTTCCAGCGTGCTGCAACAGCTTGCCGCCTATAATGAATACTTACGGTCTCTCGCATCAAAGTTATCACATGAGTTACGAACACCTTTGACGATCGTCAAGTCGTCGCTGGAAAATCTCGACCATGAACCGTTGTCGGAAAGGTCAAAGGAGTACACAGAGCGAGCGCGAACCGGAGTCGAACGACTGCAGAAAATACTGAATGCAATGAGCGAAGCAAATCGCGTTGAACAGTTGATGGAAAACGTGGATAGCGAAGTTTTTGGATTGAGCGATGTACTTGATGCGACAGTCAAAGCTTATCGAGATGCCTGGCCTGAACGACAATTTTTGTTCAATACCGAAACAACGAACGATCGCATTGATGGGTCCCCCGAACTCATCGTGCAAATGCTGGACAAGCTGGTGGACAACGCGGTTGATTTCAGCGATGCCAATGATGAAATTTCAATCAGCCTGTCGCAATCCGGTGACGAACTTAGTTTGTCTGTTACAAATCCCGGGCCACCGTTACCGGACAACATGCATGGGAGATTATTTGAATCGATGGTTTCCGTCCGGCCGGATCCTGGCAGCAATAATCTTGGCCTGGGCCTCAGAATCGCCAAAATTATTGCGAAAGGCCACGGCGGATCGATACGTGGTGACTCCATAAGCGATGGCGTTCGATTCACGGTCTTGTTGCCGGTATACCGGCAACAGTAGCGTCTACAACGAATCCAGGGGGCTGTTGATTGTTCTGCCACTCCTTTTCGCGACATGAGTGTAAACCTGAGTGGTACGGAAGTTGCCATGTCCCAACAGCTCTTGCACTGTACAAATGTCATATCCGGACTCCAACAAATGCGTAGCAAACGAATGACGCAAGGTGTAACAAGTGGCCCGTTTCGCACTGTTACCTGCAAATAGTCAAAATCGATGTCTTGAACGCGCAACCGACAGCACTCGATTACTCTAAGGCCACTTCCATACATCAAGCTCGCCATTAGCCAGTACTTGCCGTCAAGTCCGTCCAATACTTTTGAGACTTCTTCTCTGGACATCACAATAGGCACACGAACAGGTCGCTTCGCACAAACTATTTCGGACAAGTAAGGCAGATCTTGATTTAGAACATGCTTGTAGAGAAACAGGAGCGCGCTGAGCGCCTGGTTTTGTGTCGAAGCGGCGACATTTTTGTTGGTGGCCAGGTATGAAAGAAATGCCTGGATATCATTTGCACCCATTTCGGCGGGATGGCGCTTGTTGTGAAATAAAATGTACTTCCGAATCCAATTTACATATACACGTTCGGTAAAATAGCTGTATCGCCTGAGTTGCAGTGCTGCGCGAACATTGTCCAATAGTTGTGACGCCATGCAAGATAACACTTCCTGTCGATTGCAAGTTATCAACCTTCGCAGCCAAATATATCAACCACTTGCCTAACAGGGAAACATGTTAATCTACATTTTTTGCAGCATTTATTCCTCTGGATAATGCAACATACTTATAGTTAGATTCAACTTGCTTTCGACCAATGTGGTTCTGCTATGCCTGATCGTAGAGGTAAATTCAAATATCGACCGCAAAAGACCACTTGACCAGACTGATAGAGAATCAACCGGACGATAGTTCGGAAGCTGATATCGTGCGGGAACTCGCTTTTGACCTAATGGTGCGCCGAGGCCTTGCCGATTCTGATGCGAATCGCACTATATCCAACGAAGAAATGGGTCGCCGAATTCGCGCATGGCAAAGCTAGTTTGGACGCTCGAATCGGAGCGCTAGCTTAAAGATATATTCGAATACATTGCGCTCGATAATCCTGATGCAGCTGAAGGCGTTGTTGCGGGAATTTATGATCGTGCGCAGTCGCTCCTGCAATTCCCAGCGTCTGGATACAAATACGAAGGTGGTCCCGACGATGTCCGTATTCTGCTACATGGTCACTATCGAATCGCATACCGAAAGGTAGACGAGGAGATCGTAATACTTGGCGTCTTCCATGGTGCCTTAGCCATAGAACGGTATTTGATTTGAGGGCATCGAATCTAACAAATCGCTGAACTTGCCACCGGGCAGTATCTGTCTCGAAACCTGCAAGTTATTGCCTTGCAATGGCACGTTCCCCGCCAGATACTTGGCGCAAGTTAGCTAAAACGTAAGGCCGCAAGGCAACCACGCGCCAAGAAATACACCACATATCGGAGATTCACATGAAGCGAGTCACTGGCATCGGCGGCATCTTTTTCACGGCAAAGGATGCCCCCTGCGCTGCAGGCTTGATACAAGCGGCATCTCGGCATCGATGTCCAGGAGTGGGGCGGTACCGCGTTCACCTGGGCCGGCTCGGATGGTAAGCCCACAGGCGGAACGACCATCTGGTCTGTTGGTCCGGAGGAAGGCGACCAGTTTGCTCCAAGCAAGGCCTCGTTCATGGTCAACTACCGCGTTGATAACCTTCACGCGCTGGTCACGGCGCTCAAAGCCGAAGGCTGTAACGTCCCCTCGACAAGATCAATGACGATGAGTACGGCTAGTTTGCCTGGGTCATCGACCCTGAGGGAAACAAGGTCGAGCTGTGGCAACCACCTCCCGGTCAATGAAACGCGCCCACGCTCTCTGCGCAGGGCAAGCCATGTCGAGCTAGCCTGCATTGGAAGATAACCGGAAGGGCAAGGATCGCGTGAGCAACTGAATTCGCTCGGTACACAGTAACCCGGCTGAACTCTGGCAGTACGAATAGAGGGGGAAGTGAAATGTTCATTGGACACTACGCCGCTGGCTTGGCTCTCAAAACATTCGAAAAACGAGTGTCGCTGGGAGTTCTGTTCCTGGCCGTTCAGTTCGTCGACATCCTGTTTTTCCCGCTCGTTTTACTCGGAGTTGAGCGAATGAACTTGATCGAAAACTTCACTGAGTCGACCCACTTCGAATTGGTCTACATGCCCTACACTCACAGCCTTCTCGCATCTGTGTTTTGGTCTGTCGCCGCATATGTTCTGTTCCGATGGGTCGTAGTGAAAAACAACTCGGTTGCGATCGTAGTTGCGCTGGCCGTTTTTTCACACTGGGCGCTCGACTTGATCGTGCATACGCCAGACCTGCCGCTGTGGAATGATGCTTCGATGAAACTGGGATTCGGGCTCTGGAATAACGCCATCGCGACGTACGCTCTGGAGGCAGTCATCTTGATCGTCGCCCTGTGGGCATACCTGCGATCAACCTCGGCGACGACAACGATTGGCAAGAGCGGCATGATTATTTTTGTTATATTTCTACTCTTGGCTAATGTCGTGAACGTATTCGGACCATTGCAAGGCGACAGTCAACTGATAATCTCGCTTGCGGCATTAACGTCTTATTTCTTGTTTGCCGCTGTAGCCTTTTGGCTTAATTCGAAACGGTTCTGACAATCGGCAGCGAGCGACAGATGAGGCATAGTAAGTAATATTTGGCGCAATCTTGTCACAATCAATAATCAATACTGGAGGCGAATCATGTCAGCAAACGTACCCTGGAACTTGAGGCTTTCAATTCGAGAAGATCAATTCGACAATTTTGACGCTCTAATATCGGAGGTGGTGGAATCGACGCAGGCAGAATCGGGAACGCTTATGTATGACTGGTTTCTGTTAGGCCTGGTCGGCGGATTCACTCGTTAGTTTGGGAGAGGGCCTGTGGAGCAAATCGAATTTCTGGTCAAAGGATCAACACCGGAACCATATGAAATAACGTTCATCAAGGACGGCGACAGCCTGACGGCAATCTGTACCTGCCCGGCTGGAACCTTCGGCAATGTTTGTAAACATCGCATCGCGATTATTGACGGCGACGCTAGCGCAATCGTGAGCGACAACGCCGACAAAGCGCCCGTCGTTCAAGAATGGTTGGTCGGCACGGACGTCGAAGCTGCTTTGAAGGAAATGCGCGCCGCTGATTGGCCGGCAGAGTCCGCAAAGGATGCACTAGCTGCTGCAAAAAGGAAGCTGGCCCGAGCGATGAACAGCTAGTACGAATGATGAGGCGGGCCTCAAGCGTGACCAACAACGGCGTATCGGAATAATAGGGACAGAAACCAAATGGAATTAGCACGGGAAGCGCTTAGGCGACTGCAGGACGGAAACCGGCGTTTCGTTTCTGATGTGCAGGGTCGTGGCGCGCTCGCCAGTCAAACACGGCGGAGCGAGCTGGTCGCCGAGCAAAATCCGTTCGCGATCATCCTGGGATGTTCGGATTCACGCGTGCCCGCCGAGATAATATTTGACCAGGGACTAGGTGACCTGTTTGTTATCCGCGTGGCCGGCAATATTGTCGCACCATCGCAGATTGGCAGCGTTGAGTATGCGGTGGAACAATATGGGACGCCGCTGGTTCTGGTTCTCGGGCATTCCATGTGCGGCGCTGTGCAGGCTGCGCTGGAAGATCTCAATCGTCCCATGGAGAGTCGCTCACCCAATCTGCACTCGATCGTCAGTCGTATTCAGCCCGCAGTTCAAGCGCTGTTGGACGCCGATAAGGTAGAACATTCAGATGACTTGCTGCAGCATGCTGTTCGAGCAAACATACGCACCTCGGTAGCGGGCCTAAGTCACGGGTCGGAAATCATCGAACAGCTCATCAGCACAAATAGACTGCTTGTTGTCGGCGCAGAGTATTCGATCGAAACCGGAATTATTGATTTTTTTGACGGCCAGTAGCGGGAGAAGACTGTGTTAAACATCGAAAGTGTTAACCACGTGGGTATTCGAATAAAAGACAAAAGTCGCTCTGTCGCCTTTTACGAATTGCTCGGCTTCGAATTTAGCTCGGACGCAGGCTTTAAAGACGGTCATCCCATCATCATGAAACATCCGAGCGGCGTTGTGATCAACCTCCTGGGACCATCCAACATGCCTGGCGACTCGAATATTTTGATGGATGTTGACGACAAACACACCGGCATTACCCATTTTGCGTTAACCGTCGGTTCCCTGGACTATGCCAAGTCATTCATGGAAGAGAACGACATCAAGATTACCGGGTGTTTCAGCTTTGGCCCAATGTCGGCAATATTCATTCGTGATCCCGACAGGAATGTTATCGAACTGGACGCTTTCGGCATGGACAATGGTGACGACATGTCGGGATATTCGGACCACCCGTAATCAAAGTTTAAACGGCCAGGTACTTCACGATTCCCATCGCCGCTTCGCGGCCTTCGAACACAGCCGTTACGACCAGGTCGGATCCTCGTACCATGTCGCCGCCCGCAAATACCTTCGGGTTGCTGGTCTGAAAAGCGTAGTCGCCTGCATCTTTAGCGTGGACGCGTCCATTCGGCAGAACGTCAATGTCAAAATCTTTGAACCACGGTGCCGGGTTCGGCCGAAAGCCGAATGCAATAACCACCGCCTCTGCCGGCACGATATGCTCTGACCCCGGGACGGGTTCAGGCCGTCGGCGGCCGCTCTCATCCGGCGCGCCCAATTGTGTTTCGATCATCCGAACGCCAGTAACAGATCCGTTTCCTATGATTTCCAGCGGCTGTTCGTTGAACAAGAAATTTACGCCCTCTTCTTTGCTGTTTTTAACTTCGCGTTTGGAGCCCGGCATGTTCTCTTCGTCGCGCCGATATGCGCAACTAACGCTTTCCGCACCCTGCCGAATTGCGGTGCGAACGCAATCCATACCAGTGTCGCCGCCGCCCAGCACAACGACTTGTTTGCCGGCCAGGTTTATTTCAGCCACATCGTGTTGGTCCGATTCAATCTCGCGGAAAACATTGGCGACAAGATACGGCAGCGCATCGTATACGCCCGGCATTTCTTCGCCAGAAAAACCGCCGCGCACATTCGTGTAGGTACCCATGCCAAGAAATACGGCGTCAAACTCTTCGAGCAACGAGTCGAATGATTTGTCATCGCCAATGCGTGTATTGAGCACAAACTTTACGCCCATGCCCTCCAGAATTTCGCGGCGCTTGCGCACGACACTTTTCTCGAGTTTGAACGGCGGAATACCAAAGGTGAGAAGACCACCAATTTCGGGGTACGAATCGAACACAACCGAGCGAACGCCATTTCTTGCCAGCACATCGGCTGTAGCCAGACCGGCAGGGCCCGCGCCAACGATCGCGACGCGTTTGTTGCTCTCGATGACATGCGACATGTCTGGTCGCCAACCAAGCTTGAATGCTTCATCCGTAATGTATCGTTCGATGTCACCGATGCTGACCGCGCCGAAGCCATCGTTCAATGTGCAGTCGCCTTCGCACAATCTGTCTTGCGGACATATTCGACCACACACTTCGGGCAAGGAGTTTGTCTGGTGAGACAACTCGGCGGCCTCAAACAATTTTCCTTCCTCGATCAGCGCCAGCCAGTCTGGTATGTAATTGTGCACCGGGCACTTCCATTCGCAATAAGGATTGCCGCAGGAAATACATCGCCCCGCCTGACTCGCCGCATCTGCGCCGTCGTAGTCGCCATAAATCTCGTCGAAGTGCTTGATGCGTACCTCGGCCGGTTGTTTTTCCGGACTGCGCCGCGGAATTTCAAGAAACTGTAAAGGATGTATGGGCATTAACTTAAGCCGCCTGCCGCAATGATTCGATAAGCGAGCCAAGCTCCGCTGCTTTGGGTTTTACGACCCAGAATCTTGGCAAATAGGTTCGATAGTCTTCGAGCAAAGCCTGACCCCAGACGCTTCCGGTTAACTCCACATGGCGGCTAATCAACGCACGCAAATGATGCAGGTGCACCTCCATACTCTCCGACGTAATACGATGGATATCAATTAATTCGTGGTTGTATCGGTCCACAAAATCTCTTTCGGTATCAAGAACATAAGCAAAGCCCCCGGTCAGGCCTGCGCCGAAGTTGACGCCGACCTTGCCAAGCACAACAACAACACCGCCGGTCATATATTCGCAGCAATGGGCGCCTGCCCCCTCGATAACAGCCGTTGAGCCGGAATTTCTGACGGCGAAACGCTCGCCTGCCTGGCCCGCGGCAAAAAGCTCGCCGCCGGTCGCACCATAAAGGCAGGTGTTGCCAATAATGACCGTGTCCTTCGCAACATAGCCCGCGCGCTCGTGCGGACGAATGACAATTCTACCACCGGCCATGCCCTTGCCGACGTAGTCATTCGCGTCGCCGGTCAAATACAGGTTCAGGCCCGCGACATTCCAGGCACCAAAACTCTGGCCCGCCGTGCCATCCAGATCGATATCGATCGGCGCGTCTCGCATACCCTGATTGCCGTGAGCGCGGGCGATCTCACCGGACAACATGGCACCAATAGAGCGATCAATATTTCGCACTCTGTACTGGTATCGACCACCGGACTTGTTCTGAATCGCCTCCAGCGTATCTTTGAGAATTCGCTTCGCAAGCACCGCCTCGTCGAACGGATGATTTCGCAAGTCGGTGCAGAACTGCGGCTGATCGGGCAACAGTCCGCCGTCGGAGATGATCGGCGAGAGATCGAGTTTCTCCTGTCGCGGTGTTTCACCCGGCAGCAGTTCGATCATGTCGACACGACCAATAAGATCTTCGAGTTTACGAACACCAAGTTCCGCCATGCGTATTCGAACTTCCTCGGCAATGAAGCGGAAAAAATTGATGACCATGTCGGGCAAGCCAATGAAATGCTCGCTGCGCAAAATATTGTTTTGCGTAGCGACGCCCGTTGCACAATTATTCAGGTGACAAATTCGCAGGTACTTGCAGCCCAGCGCGACCAGCGGCCCCGTGCCAAAGCCGAAGCTCTCCGCACCCAGCATCGCGGCCTTGATTACATCGAGCCCCGTCTTCAGTCCGCCATCGGTCTGCAGACGCACCTTGTGTCTCAGGTTGTTGGCACGAAGCACCTGGTGTGCTTCTGACAGGCCAAGTTCCCAGGGACTGCCTGCATACTTGACCGAACTAAGCGGGCTGGCACCGGTACCGCCGTCGTAGCCGGAAATGGTGATCAAGTCTGCATACGCCTTTACGACACCAGCGGCGATCGTGCCGACACCCGGCTCCGCTACAAGCTTGACCGACACCAGCGCCGTCGGATTAACCTGCTTGAGATCGAAAATAAGCTGGGCCAGGTCTTCTATTGAATAAATGTCGTGATGTGGCGGTGGCGAGATCAGTCCGACGCCGGGTTTCGCGTAGCGAAGCTTCGCGATCATCTCGGTTACTTTGTGTCCCGGTAGCTGACCGCCCTCGCCCGGTTTCGCGCCTTGGGCGATCTTTATCTGAATCACTTCCGCGTTGACCAGGTATTCGGCCGTTACGCCAAATCGGCCCGACGCCACCTGTTTGATTTTGGATTCGCGTTCGGTCCCGTAGCGTGACGGATCTTCACCACCTTCACCCGAGTTTGATCGGGCACCGATGCGATTCATGGCAATCGCGAGTGCTTCGTGTGCTTCGGGAGACAATGCACCGAGTGACATTCCGGCACTGTCAAAACGCGGCAGAATATCTTCGACCGATTCTACCTCATCTAAAGGTACGGGCGGTCCGGCGGGCATTGTGCGAAACAAGTCGCGCAGGGTTGCTACCGGTCGCTCGTTTACCAACTTCGCGTATTCAAGATATCGTTCAAAATCACCGGAGCGCACAGCTGCCTGAAGCGTGCCGATAACATCCGGGTTATAGCAATGATATTCACCGCCATGCACATATTTGAACAGTCCGCCGTGTCGCAGTGGCTCGCGCGGTTCCCAGGCCGCCCGCGCCAATTGCAGCTGGTCCTCTCGCAGGTCTTCAAAATCTGCGCCCTGCAAGCGACTTACTGTTCCCTTGAAACACTTGTCAACGACATCGTCGTGCAAACCGACGATCTCGAATAGCTGCGCGCCGCGGTAACTCGATATCGACGAAATGCCCATCTTGGACATGATCTTGAACAGCCCCTTGCGAATGCCCCGGCGATAACTCCGTCCCAGTTGCTGTTGTTTGTCGACGTTACCGCGCTGCGCCAGATCGTGCAGACTTTGGTAAGCGAGGTAGGGGTACACCGCCGTCGCGCCATAGCCTATGAGGCAGGCAAAATGATGAGCGTCACGGGCAACTCCGGTTTCAACCAGGATATTGACGGCACAACGCAATCCTTTTGCAACCAGGTAGTGGTGTACCGCGCCGGTTGCCAGTAATGCATGCACCGGCAGCAATGCAGGTTTAAGGTAGCGATCGCTTAACATCAGGATCAGCTTGCCGTCATGAACCGCTTGTTCGGCCTCGGCGCAAATACGATCAAGGGAGTCTTGCAGAGATTCCGTGTCGGGCGCATTCAGGTCTATGAAAGCATGATAGTCGGCGAACATCTCCGTTCCGAGCAGTTGGCGCAACTTTCGTTGTGACAAGATCGGCGAGTTCATGATGACGTGATGCGCGTGTTCGGGCCCCACATCAAACAAACTGCTTTCGCGGCCAATATTCGTTTGCAACGACATTACAATCCGCTCGCGCAAAGAATCGATAGGCGGATTCGTCACCTGCGCAAACTGTTGCCGGAAATATTCGAATGGCGAACGGACCATTCTTGACAGTACCGGCATTGGCGTATCGTCACCCATCGAGCCAACGGCTTCCTGCTCCGCTTGCGCAAGCACGCTGATTACATCACGCAGTTCTTCGCGAGACAGATTGAACATTTTTTGATAAGTCGCAAGCGTGTCTTTGTCCATTGGCTCTGCCGCGGTATGGCGATCGACCAGCTCCGAGTCCAGATAACGAACACCTTTCTTCAGCCACTTTTTGTATGGCATACGTGATGCCAGGTCTTTTTCAATTGCATCCGTGTGCAGGATCTCGCCATGCTGCAGGTCCACTGCCAGCATGCCGCCCGGTCCGAGTCGACCTTTCTCGACAACGTCGGCCGGGTCGTAGTCATAAACACCGATCTCGGATGCGATCGTAATGTGCCTATCCTTGGTAATGACGTAACGCGCAGGGCGCAAGCCGTTGCGATCCAGGCAACAAACCGCGTAATGACCGTCCGTCAACACGATGCCGGCCGGCCCGTCCCAGGGCTCCAGCTGGCAGTCATAAAATTCGTAGAACGCGCGAACATCGGGGTCCATCGTGTCCACTGACTGCCATGCAGGCGGGATCAGGATGCGCATTGCTTGCAGCACGTCCATGCCCCCGGCACGCAGAACTTCCAGCATATTGTCGAGCGTTGAAGAATCGGATCCGGTCAGGGAAACGATCGGGTCGAGGTCGGAGATATCGTCCAGTTTGTCCGAACGAAAATTCTCGGCTCGCGCCAGCGCCCAGTTTCGATTTCCCTGAATGGTATTGATCTCGCCATTGTGAGCCAGAAAACGAAATGGTTGTGCAAGCCGCCACTGCGGCATGGTGTTGGTCGAAAAACGCTGGTGAAAAATGCACACGGACGACTCAAGCCTGGTGTCACGCAGATCGGCATAAAACTTTGGCAATGCATCTGGCATTACCATGGCTTTGAAAATGAGGGTCGCTGAAGAAAGGCTTGCAACATAGGCGATTGGATCAACTTCGACGAATTCGTTTTCGGCGCGACGACGAGCCAGGAACAATTGCCTATTAAATTTATTGCGCGTCATTCCGGGGCCAGCGTTTACAAAAACCTGCTCGATGGTCGGGAGTGAAGCAAGCGCCTCTTTGCCGCACACGGACGAATCGATCGGCATTTTTCGCCAACCCGCGACACTGAGACCTTTCTGCTCAAGGGCGGAGTTAATTATGTTTCGGACTTTGTCGGCGATGGTATCGTCGGCATTCAGAAAAACGGTGCCCGCCGCGAATCGTTTTGATACTTCGAAGCCGGACTCTTTGGCAACGGCGCGCATGAACGTTGTTGGAAACTTCATCAGCAAGCCGCAGCCATCGCCGGTTTTTCCATCAGCCGCCACGGCGCCTCGATGCGTCAGTCGAGCTAACGCAGCGATTGCCGTCTCTACCACCCAGTGACTTTCGTTGTCGTCAATATTTGCGATTAAGCCGAAGCCGCAACTATCTCGATCGAATGCCGGGTCGTAGAGGCCTTTGCCTTTTTCTTCAGTCATGGCCGCCCTGAGGCTCATGTTACTCGAGCCCGCATCACATTTACCTTGAGTTGGCGCAACGGGTGCGCCGGATCTGGATCGTTAGGAAGTCACCCGCGGTGGAGCCACACCTCTGATTCTATTGGCCCATCACCGAATCGATCCGAGCCAGTAAGTATAGGGTATGAATTCTCGATACCGCCAGTGCAATTCGTGGCATCGCTCACTCAAGAGCCTTGCCACAAGCATTTCCGCAATATTTGGCGCAATTCCGCCTGAGTCAACGGCCGCCCGAAGTCTGCCGGCACATTGTTACCCGCGAAACCATGCTTCATTTCGGTGCAATGCCGCCCAACACCTCATAGCACGGCGAGTTCTTCGGCGCCTAGTTCGACGCTATCGTAATGACCCCGGAAGTCGAAAATGGCAGTGGATTAACGAAGGGAATGTCAACGGCAAGACTGCCGTTTAACTCGTAGGCTACTGGCTTACTCATGCCACTGCGTAACACGCTGGTTAATTGGCCTGCCGATTTGAGAATATCGAGTTCAACGCTAATATCGAATTCGCCGTTGCCACTCGCAGGTATCGAAAAGTCGCCTTGCGTTTCGCCACTGGCGAAAGTCTGGTTGGCCAATTGCACATGATAGCGTACCGAACGTATCGGCAATGGAAATGGATTGGGATTGTTTACGTCGAAACTCAGCAGAAAGGTCTGGCCGGAAAAACTTAAATTTCTCATCTCGACACCGCTGAGTGTCACTTCCGGTCTTTCGACTACCACGCCTGTGCCGGCACACCCGGCAATCATGACGGCGACCAATACGGTCAGAAAACTGCTGATACGTTTTTGTATTACCAAGCTGACTTGTTGCATTTCATTTGCTCCAGTCACGGGGCTCTTCTACCTTACATCTTTGCCCAACTCACCCCATTTTGCACCTATCAAAAACCACTGCGAATCCACACTTTCGAGCTCCAGCTCAAAATTGTAGGCGTCGGCACTTACGCCAAAGCTTCCAGCATTCGTACCGGCCATTGCCACTGTAATCACGATCTCAGCTGCAGTGTCGCCACTGATTGTAATCTCGTCAATTGTCGATACGAAGGCGACAGAGCGCTGCCGCAAAAAGGTTATAAGAAGTTTGTCGCCGATATCTTTTCGGCTGTTGCCCCTGGCATCAGCGTATGCCTCGGATATTTTATCCAGCATGGCGTGCCGATCTTTGCCCTGGGCAGCCAGTTCCATGTCATCAACCCACAGCCGCAGCGTTTCTTCCGGGCCAGCAGTCGGGCCGCTGCAAGCAACGAGAAGCATGCTCGCTGCCACACAAAACCAGGTTCGCTTATATCCCGCCATGTCATGCGATGGAGTGCCCATCCTCATCATCTGATAGAGTCCACTGGTAAACTCACTATGAGCGGGTGCACTGCGAGCGATCTGTGACCTGCGTCACAGATCAGGCGAGCTTCCGCGGAAGGCCACAATGGCAGCAGAACCAGAGAGCGATAACACAGAGCCCGGCATCAACGACAATGACCAGTCCCGCATCGAAAAGATATTGTCTTTTTGGTTCAGGGAGCGGACCCTGTCGGCGCCGCAGATTGATGCCAGGATGGATGTCTGGTTTGGTGACGATCCCGACTTTGATGCTGAAATCCTGAGTGACTACGCCCACGACGTCGAGCGTGCCTCTAACGGCGAGCTGGATCACTGGGCGCAAACACCGAGCGGGCGACTGGCCCTGATACTGTTGCTTGACCAGTTCCGCAGGAATATATTCAGGGGCACACCGGAGGCGTTTTCAAAGGATAAAGTCGCCCTGAAGCTTTGTATTGAAGGCGCAATGGGCAACCTGGACAGCGGCCTCGCACCTATTTACCGGGTGTTTTTCTATATGCCACTGCAACACGCGGAGTCGCGCAAAGTGCAGGAAAAGTCTGTTGGTCTCTTCAGCAAGATCGCAAACGCAGTTTCGCCGACCTACAAGGAAACGTTTGAGACCATCGCCCAGTTTGCCGAGTTACATGCGGACATTGTCATGCAGTTCGGTCGTTTCCCAGACCGCAACAAGATGCTGGGTCGGGATAACACGGCAGAGGAAGAAGAATATCTTTCCGCTGACAGCCCAAGCTTTGGCCAAGGCTGAGCGTTGCCCTAGATCTTCGATATTTTTCGATATCGTGCTGTCAGCAGCACCGCCGACACGGTTAGTCCGAGCACCAAGCCCACCCAGATATACCGTGGCTCCGTAAAGAGAACCCTGGCTGCAATAAATGCGATCGGAAAACCAAGAACCCAGTAGGCAATCGTATTGATCACCATCGGGACCCGCGTGTCCTTATAACCCCTGAGCGCGCCGGCAGCCCCAATCTGAACGCCATCAGCGACCTGAAACAACGCCGCCATAAATAACAAGCTGAATGCTATTGCCTGCACATCTATGTCGTTCGTGTAAATCCGCACGACCGCATCGCGAAATAGCAGCATCATGATCGCTGCGCAGCCCATAAACAGCCCACAGAAGACAATGCCGACCTTGCCCGCAAATCGTGCCGCCGCCGCGTCGCCCTTGCCAAGCTCATGACCGATTCTCACCGTGATCGCTGAACTGAGTGCCAGCGGCACCATGAACATCGTTGACGCGAAATTCACCGCAATCTGGTGCGCGGCGGCAATCGTCACACCAAGTGTGCCCATCAACAGAGAAATCGCTGCAAATAAACCGACCTCTGCAACAAGCGAAATCATTATCGGCCAACCGAGTGACAATACCTCGGCAAATATGGACAGTCGTATCGGTGCGACCTTGGAGAATATGCGCAGCGACACGTAGCGCGGGTGCCTGTATATGTAGATGGCCAAACCAATCGTCATCAACCACATCGTTATCGCGCTGGCGATGCCACAGCCGACTGCGCCCAGCGCCGGAAATCCGAATTTTCCAAACATCAGCACGTAATTGAGAAACACATTGGTCACGAGTGAAAACAGTGACGTGTACATGATGGGGCGGGTGACGCCGATGCCCTCGTTGGTAAAGCGCAGTACAAAAAATACCGCGATAGCCGGCAGTCCGAAGTAAATTGCCTTTACGTAGCCACCCGTAAGATCCCGAAACGCCACATCGATGCCAACCGCCGCCAGAAACGGCTGCACAAACGCCTGCACCAGCAAGAACAATGATAGCGACAACGCCAGGGCTATCCATACACCTTGCCGGGTATACCGGCCGATCAGGTCGAGACGTCCTGCGCCGTAGTGACGCGCAATGATCGGCGAAAGCGACATCAGCAGGCCAAGGCAAATTATCAAACCAATGATCCAGATGCTGCCGCCGACTGCGACTGCCGCCAGTTGACGTGGCCCGAGCCTGCCTGCCATAACGGCGTCTGCGAAGTTCATGCCGGCCACCGCCAGGAAGTTCACCACCAGCGGTCCCGCGACCTTCCATAGTGCTCGCAGTTCCTGGCGCCACTGCTGTATTGGCGTTGTTGTGTTCACAGACCGCTTTCAGGCTACCTACAAATGACAAGTCGGGCACTGTATCACGCTGAAGTGATTACGATTTAGCCCATCAATGGTGTAGAGTTCGCTTGGGCAGAGAAGACTAAAAAGAACTGGAGACCACTATGTTGCATGATGGGCGTTCCGCCCGGGTTGCTGTAATTGGCGGTATGAGAATTCCGTTTTGCCGTTCGCATTCTATTTATACCGACTGCTCCAACCAGGACATGATGACGGCGACCTTGCAGGCGCTGATTCAAAAATATGACCTCAAGGGCCAGACGCTCGGCGATGTCGCGCTTGGAGCCGTAATCAAACACTCCAGTGACTGGAACCTTGCACGAGAATGTGTCATTGGCTCCGGACTATCGCTCAAGACACCTGCGGTAGACATGCAACGTGCGTGTGGCACCAGCATCGAGGCCGCCATCAATATCGCCAACAAGATTTCTCTAGGCCAGATTGAGTCCGGTATTGCAGGTGGCACCGATTCTGTCAGCGATGCGCCGATCGTGTTTCGCGCTGGCTTCCGCTCGATTCTCATGGAAGCCTATCGCGGTCGAAACCCGCTGCAAAAAATCAAACCCTGGCTCCGCTTTCGACCCAAATACCTGATACCGGAATTTCCGGGCGTAGTTGAGCCGCGAACCGGTTTATCGATGGGTCAAAGCATGGAGATTACATCGAAGGAGTTTGGCGTTTCGCGAGAACACCAGGACCAGCTCGCGCTCGCCAGCCACGTAAAAGCGGCGGCGGCCTATGATGCAGGCTTTTTCGACGATCTTGTTGTTCCGTTCAGAGACGCGGAGGAAGACAACAACATTCGCCGCGATACTACATATGAAAGACTCGCTGCATTGAAGCCCGTATTCGACAAGGAAAATGGCACCCTGACCGCAGGCAACAGCACGCCATTAACCGATGGCGCTGCAGCCGTCGTGTTGGCGTCAGAGGAATGGGCGGCAAGAAAAAACGTACCTGTTTCAGCTTTTTTGACTTTTTGCAAAGTGGCAGCCGTCAATTTCGTCGACGACGATGGCCTGTTGATGGCGCCGGCCTATGCGGTCTCAGACATGCTGAAGGACGCCAATCTTCGTTTGCAGGACTTCGACTTCTACGAAATTCACGAAGCCTTCGCCGCCCAGACTATTGCGACATTGATGGCCTGGCAGTCCGAAGAGTTCTGTCGCACTCGCCTGGGTCGCAATGAACCGATGGGACCCATCGAACTCACCAAACTGAATGTTAAAGGCGGCAGTCTTGCAATCGGTCACCCGTTTGCGGCAACCGGCGCGAGAATTATCGGCACGATGGCGAAGCTGCTGGCGCAAAAAGGGTCAGGACGCGGATTGATTTCGGTTTGTACGGCTGGCGGTATGGGTGTCACCGCAATCATGGAAGCCAACTAAGACAGTAAACGACATTCTCGAGATTTACTCCGAACGCCGTCGCCGCCTTCGACTGGCAACCTCGCTCATTCGATTCAGGGCCTGGTCCAGCTGCTTCTTCGCCTGCGCTGTTACGCCACCCTTGTTGTATTCATCAACCACGAACGATTCCAGCCGCGACACCATGTCGTCAATGTCAGCGTTCGGGAACAAGTCGTCCAACGCTCCAGGGATGCTCGAATGATCGGCAGCACCAAACAAGTTGATCCAGTGCTCACTGCGACGGCCGACTCGCAGCAGATCATAAAACTCCGTTCCTGGTTCGCTGCCACCACGAATTAAACTGTACAGCCCAACGCCCAGTGAAACTGGCAGCAAGACCAGGTCACGAAGTCCGTCAACGACCAGTTTCATCTGGAACACCGCGATGTCCCGTATCAGCGTCCAGCGATCGACCTTCGCCAGTCTGTCGCCTGTATCATCATTTTTCTGCATGCTCAAATTCCGGAATAAAGTCGCAAAATTAGTACCTTGCGCTGGTGCGCACACGGTCATTTTAGTACTGTTGGCGAGGCTTTAGAAACCAATATATGTATGAGATCTTTTGATTCCTCACCGACCTATGAGCATGGGCTCCCCGAATCGTTGGGGGTCTTGCTGGTCAATCTCGGCACTCCAGACGACGCAACGCCTGCGGCGGTTCGACGTTTCCTCGCCGAATTTCTCGCCGATCCACGCGTTGTTGAGTATCCGCGTTTGCTTTGGTGGCTGGTTTTACACGGATTCGTCTTGCGGGTGCGTCCGAAACGCTCTGCAGCACAATACCGCAAGATCTGGACGGAGCAGGGATCACCCCTGTTGTTGCACTCCACTGACATCGCCACCGCAGTGCAGGAAAAACTGTCGGCACGATTGTCGGGCTCGGTTAACGTTGAGCTTGCGATGTCTTATGGCCATCCATCGATTGATGCGGCCCTGCAGAGATTGTTTGATCAGTGCACCCGGCGCCTGATCGTATTACCGCTGTACCCCCAATATTCCAGTTCGACGACCGGATCTGTTTTCGCCGCAGTCACACGCGCGCTTGCGAAGCGCCGCTGGATACCGGAGTTTCGTTTCATCAATCACTATCACGATGCTTCCGGTTATGTTGCAGCTATCGCTGCAAGCATTCGCGATTACTGGGACCTGAACGGACGCGGTGAGCAGTTGTTATTTTCATTTCACGGCCTGCCCAGGAGCATGCTGGACAAGGGCGACCCGTATCACTGCCAGTGTCTCAAAACAGCGCGACTGGTCGCAGACTCGCTTGAACTCGAAGACAGCGACTGGCGTTTAAGCTTTCAGTCACAAGTCGGCCGCGAGGCGTGGCTAACGCCGTATACTGATGAGACGGTTCGCAAACTGGGTTCGGAGAAACTTGGCACCCTGGACGTTGTTGCACCCGGGTTCGCGGCGGACTGCCTGGAGACGCTCGAGGAAATCGAAATGCAAAACGCCGATTTTTTTCGCAATGCCGGGGGCGGTGAATTGCATTATATACCAGCGTTGAACGCACGTGACGATCACGTATCTTTTCTCAGCCGCACCATCGAAAAAAGCGTTGGCGGCTGGCCGGAGCGCTCCGCGGACTGGAGCGTATCGGAAGCCGCGCGCCAAATGGAGAAAAGTCTGCAACGTGCGAAGGCCAAGGGAGCAACGCGATGAGCGCACTTGGGCACTTTCTTGAGTTCAGCATTTACACGCCGGACATTCAGGAGTCGCTGGGATTTTACAAGCGGCTTGGCTTTTCGGAGCAGCAGATCGGCGATATATGGCCGCACAAATATGCGGTCGTCAGCGACGGTAACATTTGCGTCGGACTGCATGATCGCGTGTTCGACAGTCCCGCTCTTACGTTTGTCCATCACGACATCGCGCGTTGCGCACGATCCATGTCGGATCATGGTTTTGACTTTTCATTTCTTAAACTCGATGAAGACGTGTTCAATGAGTTGGGATTTTCGGACAGTGACGGACACACCGTCAGCATGATAGAAGCTCGTACATTTACGCCACCTGACGAGGATACGCCCGATTCCATTTGCGGAAGTTGCTTCGAGGTTTCACTGCCGGTTAGAGACACAATGCACGCCGGTCGATTCTGGGCACCGCTCGCACCCAATCTCTTGAGTCTCCGTGAAGAACCAACGACCCACATGCGATTTGATGCGGGCGGCATACCGCTGGGCTTAAGCGAAAGCATCGCGCTGAAACGCCCGTCACTGTGTTTCAAATGCGAGGACAGGGACGCACTGGCACGAACAATTGAACAGCATGGCCTGACCAGCAAATCCTTTCCCGGATTTGAGGGAGCTTTTGTTGAGTTGCAAGCGCCGGAGGGAACGACACTGTACGCTTTCAGTGAAGATTTTCTCGGCGAGTCTTACGAAGTGGATGAGTCGGACGGCCCGCCCGGTGCAAAACAGTAATCACTCATGGAGTTGAAAAAAAGGTGCCTTTTTCCCCTTTTTTCCTTTTTTAAATCGATGAGAGGTTTTTGATTAGCGAGACCGCCCTGTTCAGATAACCACCACCAAACAAATTCAGGTGGTTGAGTACATGATAGAGCTGATACAAATCAACCCTGTGTTGATGGCCGTCGTGTAACGGCCAGCTGTCATCATACGCGGCGTAAAATTCTGCGTGGAAGCCACCGAACAACCGCGTCATCGCAATATCCGTTTCACGATCGCCGAAGTAGACCGCCGGATCATAAATAACAGCCTGGCCATCTGCGGACGACCAGTTGCCGCCCCAAAGATCGCCGTGCAATAGCGACGCAGAAGGCTCATAGCCAACGAAGAACATATCGAGATTGTCCAGGAGTTTCTGGCTGGCTGAGCCAAGTGCACTACCGTAACCGTTACCAAACGCGAGCTGCAATTGGTATTTCAGTCTTTGCTCACGAAAGAAATCCAGCCAATTGTCAGCACAGCTATTTGGCTGTGGCGTCAATCCAAGATAATTGTCGCGATACCAACCGTGCTGTTGTTGAGTTCGCCGATGCAAGCGGGCCAGTTGCCGACCGAACGTGTCCGATGTTTTCGCATCGGCGGCGCCAAATTCCAGCCACTCGAGCGCGATAAGAGCACCTTCGCCATAATTCGTAACCGCGCGCACATCCGGCACCCGAATAACGTTCGCGTTGGCAAGTTCTTTCAAGCCACAGGCTTCAGCATCAAACATGTCGAACGCACTGGCCTTGGCCGTCTTCAGAAACAGGGGGCCGTCCGTCGTCTGCAACCGCCAGGCGGCGCTGATATCGCCGCCGCCGACTGGCTGCGGGGCAATTTTGCTATCAACGGAGATGTCGAAGTCACTGAGCGCAGCGGCGACACTCAACCAGTTTGTGGTATTCATCGGTGGAGATCGTCAGATCAGGTCGGATACACGCTCGGCCTGGCGTCGAAGCGCCGTGCCTATTCCTGCCTGGTCGAACAGTGCGTTTATCGCACCGAGATTCGGTGCAACGGGTTTCAGACCAGTTGCAGGCCGCTCCATTGGCACCTCACAGGCGATGCCCGTTAATTTTCGCGCCAGATCGGCAGCGTCTTTGTTCGCGCCGAGCTTTTCGCCAAGATTTTTGGCGCCGCGAACGTTCACCTCGTGAACGGTGTCGAGGTTTGCATAGATGTTGTCCAGCGATCCGAAATGTTGCAGCAATGCCGTTGCCGTTTTTTTGCCGACACCTGGCACACCCTTAATGTTATCGACGGCATCACCCGCCAGCGCCAGGAAGTCTGCGATCTGCTCCGGCCAGACGCCGAATACACCCGGCACCTCGTCATAGCTGATTTTCCCTTTACCGGCAAAGTCCCAAAAAATATCGTCCTTGGTTAGTAGTTGGGCGAGGTCCTTGTCCCGCGTAATAATGGTCGATGGAATGCCCTCCGCCCGGCCCGAGTGAACCAGTGTGCCGATAAGATCATCCGCCTCGTAGCGTGTATGCCCGCAGCTCATCAATCCCAGTGACTCCGTGAAGCGGCGGCATTGTCCGAACTGGCGCTTGAGCTCTGGCGGCGCCGGATCGCGGTTGGCCTTGTACTCAGGGTATATCTCGGAACGAAATGATTTTCTCAGGCATTCGTCATACAACACCGCTATGCGCTCCGGCCTGACCCGTTCCATGAAGTCACCGATGAAGCGACAAAAGCCATACAGCGCGTTGATGGGGTTGCCGTCGTCGTCCACCATGTCGTCTGGCATGGAGTAATACGCTCGAAAAACGTACACGCTGGCGTCAATGAGATATTGCATTCAGCAGATACTACATCGTGGCCTTACGGTATGTCGCTTAAGCTCATATCCGAGTCAGTGAGTCGCCCGGTGAGGCGCGCATGCAGCGGGCTTGATCGCGGAATATGCGCAAGCAGGTACTGCATCTGATCTGCCAGAACACGCCGGCCTTTCAGGTAAATATACTCTGCATAGGTGGGCGTAAAGGGGACGGCAATGAGTTGCATTCTGGCCTGCTCAGGCGTGCAACCGCCTTTGTGATTGTTACAACGCCGGCAAGCCGTTGCCACGTTATTCCAGACGTCGAGCCCGCCTTGCGATAACGGCGTAATGTGCTCCCGGGTCAGGTCACGGATGGGAAAATGCTGCGAGCAATACAGGCAGACGTTAGCGTCGCGTTTGAACAGCGTGCGGTTGTTCAGGGGTGGCACATACTTGTCGCGAACAAATGCCAGGCCCTTGCTGGCGCCTTCGGTGGCGATAATGGAGTTGACGTCGATCTGGCTGCGCTTGCCGCTGAGCGCGCTGTAGCCGCCGAATACCGAATACAAACGACTGCCACAGGAATACGCGACCTGTTCGGTGTGATAAAGGCGAACAGCTTCCCGGTAATCTATCCACTCAAGCGGCATTCCAGCCACGTCGGTTCTCAAAACCTGTTGAGCGATATCAGTTGCAGATCCGTACAGCATCCAGACTCCTTGGTACTTACAGCCGTTTATTGCAGAAGAGGCAGCAAAAATCAATTCCCCAGGTCACGAAACGGCGCCAATCACGTGGAGAATGCGTACATCGACCGTCAATCGATTGCCGCTACACTACCTGTTATGGATGGTCCTATGTCATTATTCGCAAAATGATGCGGCGGCAAGCCGCACCGAACAACAATCTAATCCCGATCAAACTGGAGAACGAATATGCCGCTGACAGTTGGCGTGCTTAAAGAAACCCTGCAAGGTGAAACCAGGGTCGCCCTGACTCCCGAGATTACCGGCAAGTTGCAAAAACTGGGTGTCGCCGTGGCAATGGAAAAGGACGCGGGCACAAACGTCGGCATCCTGGACGATGAATACGAGGGTGTCGATTTTGCGGATGCTAATACTGTCCTCAGCAAGAGTGACCTTCTGTTTACGGTACAACCCGCAAGCGTTGCATCGGTTGGCAAGATGCGCAGTGGCACGACGGTCGCCGGACTTATGTACGGGCACATTAACAAGGACCTGGTTACTGCACTCAAAAAGAAGAACATTACCGGCTTTGCGATGGAATTAATTCCTCGAATTTCACGGGCACAAAGCATGGACGTGCTGTCGTCACAGGCTGCAGCATCCGGATATCAGGCGACCTTGATAGCGGCTACGACGCTTGACAAATTTTTTCCGATGCTGACCACGGCCGCCGGAACAATTCGACCGGCGCAGGTCCTGATCATCGGTGCGGGCGTCGCCGGCCTGCAGGCCATCGCAACGGCCAAGCGACTCGGCGCCGTGGTTAAAGGCTACGACGTACGCAGCGCCACCAAAGAACAGATCGAATCGCTGGGCGCGAAATTCGTCGAAACCGGAGTGTCGGCAGACGGCGAAGGCGGTTACGCCCGTGAACTCACAGACGAAGAAAAGCAGCAACAGCAAGCCGCGCTCGACAAAGAAATCGCGCAGTCCGACGTTGTTATCAGCACGGCTGCCATTCCAGGGCGACCCGCGCCGAAAATAATTTCGGCGGCGGCGGTGGCAAACATGAAACCCGGCGCCGTTATTGTCGATATCGCCGCGGAGACCGGCGGCAACTGCGAATTGACCAAGGCTGGCGAAACGGTCGTTGTGAATAACGTCAAGATCGTCGGGCCGGTTAATCTGCCCTCGTTGCTTGGACGTAACGCCAGTGAAATGTACGCACGCAATTTGTTTAACTTTATTTCGCCCGCCATTGAAGAGGGCGAGTTAAAGATTGACTGGGAAGACGAAGTATTCGCGTCGTCTGCATTGACTCACGATGGCGAGATAAAACACGAACCAACCCGTGAAGCACTTGAAGGGGAGGCAGCCCGATGATTGACGGATTTGTAGCGCTTTATATTTTTATGCTGGCCGCTTTTGTTGGCCACGAAATAATCGGGCGAGTTCCTGCAATTTTGCATACGCCGCTGATGTCTGGCTCAAACTTTGTGCACGGCATCGTGCTCGTTGGCGCCATGGTTGCACTCGGACGCGCAGAAACGACGCTTGAACTGACCATTGGATTTATCGGCGTGTTTCTTGGTGCTGGCAACGCGGTGGGCGGATATGTCGTCACCGAGCGAATGCTGGAAATGTTCAAGAGCAGCAAGGAGCGCAAGTCATGAGTTTTTTCAGTCTGGAAAATCTCATTGAAGCAAGTTACTTCGTCGCTGCAGTATTGTTTATATTCGGCCTGAAGCAAATGAGCTCACCTGTCACCGCCCGTGGTGGCATTGTCTGGGCTGGCGCGGGCATGCTAGTCGCAACCATTGTTACCTTTCTTTATCCAGGCATGGGCAACTACGCGCTGATGATGGTCGCGATTGCAACGGGCGGTATTATCGCCTGGGTCAGTGGCAAGAAGGTCGCGATGACCGACATGCCGCAGATGATCGCACTTTATAACGGTATGGGTGGCGGTGCCGCTGCCGCCATTTCTGCAGTCGAGCTGTTCGGCGGCGGCGACCACGGCATGGTGATTGGAACGCTCGCCGTTTTGGGCGGGATGATTGGTTGCGTCTCGTTCAGCGGCAGCCTGATCGCGTTCGCCAAACTGCAAGGCCTGATGAAGACAACCGTGCGCTTCCCGGGTCAGCAAATATTCAACCTGCTGTTACTCACAGCTACCTTGTTGATTGCCGGCTACATTGTCACGCAGCACGCGGAGTTCAATTACATCGTGCTGTTCTTTGTGCTCGCACTGATTCTGGGTGTCACGATAACGCTGCCGATCGGTGGCGCAGACATGCCGGTTGTCATCTCTCTTTACAACGCCCTCACCGGACTGGCGGTTGCGTTCGAAGGCTTCGTATTGCAGAACGCCGCCATGATCATTGCGGGTACGGTAGTGGGTGCTGCTGGTTCACTGCTGACGCAACTCATGGCCAAAGCGATGAACCGATCGCTGGCAAACGTATTGTTCTCGGGCTTTGGCGACACTCCAGTCGCAGAAGGCTCCGAGGTATCGGGCAGCATGAAACCGATTGATGCTACAGACGTTGGCGTGATGATGGCGTTTGCCGAAAAAGTGCTCATTATTCCTGGTTATGGCATGGCCGTCGCCCAGGCTCAGCACAAGGTATGGGAATTGACTCAGTTACTCATTAAACGTGGCGTGGAGGTCAAGTTCGCCATTCACCCGGTCGCCGGTCGCATGCCAGGCCATATGAATGTGTTGCTGGCCGAAGCCGGCGTGCCGTATGACATCATTTACGATCAGGATGAGATAAACCCGGAATTTCCGACCGCCGACGTTGCGCTGATTATCGGTGCCAACGACGTCGTCAACCCGGTTGCCCGAACCGATCCGGCCAGTCCTATTTACGGCATGCCGATACTCGATGCCGACAAGGCAAAAAATGTGGTTGTCATCAAGCGTGGGCAAGGTGCCGGATTCTCAGGGATCGAGAACGCGCTTTTCTATCTCGACCACACGCGCATGCTTTACGGTGACGGCCAGGAAATGGCCAGTGAACTCATCCAGGCGATTAAGTCGCTCTGACCTGTATTCAGACGCCATCCGACTGACGGCGGCGATGCTGCTGCGGCGCCGCGTCGCGTTGTCGCCTTGTCCGGTCCCGCAGGTGGTCCCTGACTCGCTGCTTCTGATCAGGCGTCATGTTGTGGAATCGGTCGCGCATTTGTTGCCGGCGTTCCGGTGACAAGTCTTTAAATCGTCGATAGTTTTCACGAATGCGCTGTCTTTCATCACGCGGCAGGTTCTGAAACTCACGGTAACTTTGACGAATACCGTCACGCTGATCATCGCTTAATGAACGCCAGCTTACGAAGCGTTTTTTTGCGGCTGCACGATCATTACCGGACATCTCAACCCAGCGTGCCGACCCGGTCGCCAGTCGATGTTGCCGCGCCGGGTCCATGGAGTCCCAGGATTCCTGGTGTTGATGCAGTACACGTTGCTGAGGATCATTCAGGCTGTCCCAGTTAATGGCATCCTCTTGTGCAAATGCACTACTGCATAACAGCACCATGACAGCCAGGCTGCGCAACAGGTAGTTAAGTAATTTTTCCTTAGCCTTCATCTTCATTCTCCATCGATTCTTCGCCGTTCGGCGCGGGATCGCTCCCTTCGTCCTTCATGATCTCTTCACGAACTCTTTTCACATCACTGACCAACAACCAGTCTTCATCTGATTCGTCCCAGCTGCCAAGATATTCGAGGAAATCGACATCCGGTAACTCGTCATCACCTGCCGTAACGCCGCCGCTTATTCCAAGCAGGCTACAAGCCACTACGACCCGCAACAGTTGGGCACTATCAGCCAACATCAGCACCTGTCGCCGACTCGCCTTCAAGTTCGGCATCGATGTCGATCCAGCTGTAGAACTCCAGGTTCTGCAACATATCGAAATTGTCTGCCGCCATGAGCAATTCGAAATCACCGACGGGTTGTTCTGCACCCGGGTTCGCCATCGGGTCTATCTGCGGATTGCCGTTCAACAAAACGACCGCTGCCACAGCAATTGCCGCTGCACCGGCCGCTGGCACCCATTGTGTCCAGCGACTTAAAGTGACCGTGCCGGAATCAATCTCTGCCAGGGCAGCCTGCCGGCTGCGATTAAGACGAGAGCGTGCCTGCCCGTCCAGGCTTTCTACGCTTTCGCTAAACAGCGCGCCGGCTTTGCGAACGAACGGATCGTCATCAACCGAATCCTTCCTGTTTTTCGGGTTACTCATTGCCAGTGTTCTCCGAGTGTTTCTCGCAGTGAATGCACTGCACGAGAATAATGTGTCTTGACGCTGCCTTCACTGCAGCCCATCGCAGTCGCTGTATCTCTTACATCCAGTCCTTCAAACGTGCGCAACATAAATGCTTCCCGTTGACGAGCCGGTAACTCTCGTACCGCAACTTCGAGTGCCTGCATCGCTTGCGCGTTTTGCAGTTGCTCGTCGGGTGTGCGGCCACCCGGGTCCGGCGCGGATGCCACCGGGTCGTAGTTGCCGTCTTCATCTTTCGAACGGCCGGTCCAGACCATCACACGATTGCGCACGGCCTGCCGTCGGTGCCAGTCACGCACGCCATTTTGCAAAATGCGATAGAACAATGGAGTCCACTCGTCGTCGCCGCGATTACTGTACTTGCGCACCAGCTTGATCATGGCGTTTTGCACCAGGTCATGGGCTTCGTCGCGATCGCGAATCGATATTTCTGCAATACGCAGAGCGCGCTTTTCAACTTCTGCCAAAAACCGGCTGAGTTCCTGTTCTCGCTGCAGCGTTCCTGCTCCCGTGTGAGACATGCAGGCAGACGATACCGCAATTACGGCTGCATCGGCGCTCACCGGGGACACCGCTGCCCAAAACAGCTACATTCATAATCTGTGAAATCCATTTCCGTCGCATCTCTTTGTTCGTACCCTTGTTTAACGCATGGACAAGGCAGCGGTTGACACGGCCAGCCACAGATCGGGGCTGCTATAAGACCGCAGGACCAATCATCTGATAACGGATAACTAATTGTTTTATTTGATTTTTTCAATGCTTATGAGTACCCGGCAATGAGCCTGCCCACAATACTTAAGGTTGCCATCAACGCACCACTGTCACGGCTGTTCGATTATCTGCCGCCGGCCGGCGACCAGCCGAGCACGATGGAGGCCTTGCTGCCGGGTTGCCGGATCACCGTTCCGTTTGGGCGCAGGGAGCGAACGGCGGTCATTGTTGCGCATGCAGACAAAAGCGATGTGCCGGCAGACAAATTGCGCCCGGCGATATCTACAATTGATCAGGGGCCGGTTCTTGGCGAGTCCGACCTGTGGCTTGTTCAATTCGCCAGCAATTACTACCACCACCCTATTGGTGAAGTCGTCGCAGCAGCTTTACCGGCGCCACTGCGCCAAGGCAAGCCACTCAACCCGGTCATCAGGAAGGTCTGCATCAGCACTGACGGCAGCGCGGTCGACATCCAGTCCCTGAGCAAGCGCGCGCCGAAGCAGGCGCGTCTGCTTGCTCGGGTGCAAGAAGCCTTGAGCATCCGTTTTGATGAACTCGACGCCAGCCAGCCCGGCTGGCGCACGGCACGCAAAGCGTTGCTTGAGAAAGGCTGGATCACTGTTGAGGAGAGCATGGCAGAGCCACCAGCCAGTAAAGCATCATCCGGCCAGCCGGGGCCGGTACTGAATAAAGATCAATCGGACGCGGTGTCCGCCGTTCGCAATTTTTCCGGCTTTCAGGTCAGCCTGCTTGACGGAGTTACCGGCAGCGGCAAGACAGAGGTATACCTGACCTTAATGCAGGATGAAATTGCAGCGGGCAGGCAAGTCCTCATTCTTGTGCCGGAGATTGGCCTGACGCCGCAACTGGTTTCCCGTCTTGCAACACGACTTGGAGAAGAGCCGGCAGTGCTGCACTCCGCGCTTAGCGATACCGCAAGACTCGCGGCATGGCGCGCGGCACGTTCGGGAAGCGCCAAGGTCATTCTCGGAACGCGCTCTGCTGTATTCGTGCCGATGAAAAATCCGGGACTGATTATCGTCGATGAAGAGCATGACAACTCTCTGAAACAACAGGAAGGCTTTCGCTACTCGGCGCGCGATCTTGCGGTTGCAAGAGGCAAGCATCTGGCCGTGCCGGTGATCCTCGGCACCGCGACGCCGTCACTCGAGTCGCTGCAACGCTGCAAAGACGGCGCATATCAACATCTGCGGTTGCCGGCGCGTGCCGGGGCAGCGGCGCCTCCGTTACTGCGCCTGGTCGACCTCAATACCCACCCATCCGCAGACGGCATCAGCGACCCGGCGATCGCCGCTATCCGGAAAAACCTGCAGTCCGGCGGCCAGACCTTGGTGTATCTCAACCGAAGAGGCTTTGCACCGACGTTGATCTGTGGTGGCTGTGGCCACATCAGTGAATGCGAACGCTGCGACGCGCGCATGACCGTGCATGCCTCAAGCAATGAGCTGCGCTGCCACCATTGTGGTGCATGTCGTCGTATTGACGACATTTGTGGCGACTGTGGTGGCAATTTCCGCCCGCTCGGTGAGGGTACCGAGCGGCTGGAAGATGCATTGAGAAAACGTTTCCCGGATCACGCAATTGCCCGTATCGACAGCGACACCGTGCGACTGAAAGGCACAATGAACAAAGCACTGTCGATGGCGACGACCGGAGAAACCCGTATTCTGATTGGCACCCAGATGCTGTCCAAAGGACATCATTTTCCGGACCTGACGCTGGTCATCGTCGTCAATGCGGATCAGGGCCTTTTCAGTACTGATTTTCGTGGCAGCGAAAAACTGGCACAGACCCTGGTACAAGTGTCGGGGCGTGCTGGGCGTGAACGACGGCAAGGCGAGGTACTCATACAAACGGCCTACCCGGAGCATCCATTCTGGGCCGAATTGTTTCGCGGTGGCTATGAACGTGTTGCCGAGAGCGCGCTGGAAGAACGGTTGAATACGGCCTGGCCACCGTTCTCCAGGCTTGCGCTGATTCGGGCGTCGGCGCACAAGCGTGAGGACGCCAGGGCATTTCTGGAAACCGCCGCAAGACTGATTGCGCCGAAGAATGCGGGCGATATAAGAGTACTCGGACCCGTAAGCGCGCCGATGGAACGCAAGGCTGGCCGCTATCGGGCGCAATTGCTGCTGCAGAGCGTCAACCGACAGGCCCTGCAAAGACTGCTGCAACCATTGCGCGCGGAACTTGAAAATGATCGCAGCGCCCGGAAGGTCCGCTGGTCTATTGATGTCGATCCGATCGAGCTCTTTTAGTGGAAATAGGCAGCCGCTGTCAAAAAATTCAGGTTAATATTGCGCACAGATTTCCGGACATCCCCGGCGAGCGTCTCGCCAAACAGCACAGAGTGAATTCTTGAAGAACCGCATCGCAAAATTGATAGCGCGAGCAGTCGACGACCTGCCCGATATTGTGGAGGCGCCAGAGATGGCGGCCATCAATATGTCGATGGAGCGCACCCGCGATTCTCGCCATGGCGACTTCGCGAGCAACATCGCGATGCGTCTGGCCAAATCGGCGGGCAAGAATCCACGCGAACTCGCGCAACTTATCATCGACAAACTGCCGACATCCACATTGATAGACAAGGTGGACATTGCCGGCCCCGGTTTTATCAATTTCTTTGTGAGCAAAGACGCCTTTCATCAGGCTATCGCCGGCATTCTTGATGCGGGCGACCAATACGGAATTCTGGCGAGCAAAACCGAACCGAAGTACCTGCTCGAGTTCGTCTCTGCAAACCCGACGGGGCCGTTGCACGTGGGTCATGGTCGCCATGCCTCGTTCGGTGCAACGCTTGGCAATTTGTTGCAGGCAGCAGGTTATTCGGTCGACCGCGAATACTACGTCAATGATGCCGGTCGGCAGATGGATATCCTGGGCGTAAGTGTCTGGTTACGAATGCTTGAAGCTACCGGTGTCGTCATATCGTTTCCGGATGCCGGATACAAAGGTGACTACATTCGCGACATCGCTGCCGCGATCACCGCAAACGACTTCTCTGGCGTTACGGCGGCACAGGTATTCGACGGCTTGCCCGACGATGCGCCCGAGGGTGACAAGGAAGCGCGAATCGATGCGTTGATTGAGCGAGCGAACGAGTTGATCGGGCAAGCGGAGTTTGCCGCTGTTCGGCAACAGTCGCTTGAGTCAATACGAGCGGAAATTGAAGAAGACCTGCGAGAGTTCGGCGTTGAATTCGATCGCTGGTTTTCAGAGCAAAGCCTCACAACAGATGGCCGCATTGACGAAGCGCTCGACCTTCTCCGTAAACGCAACATGTTGTATGAGAAAGATGGCGCAACCTGGTTTCGTGCCTCCGACTTCGGCGACGAAAAAGATCGAGTGGTGGTGCGCGAGAATGGTGCGAAAACCTACTTCGCTTCCGACATCGCCTACCATTTCGATAAACGCAAGCGCGGCTACGACCACTTGATCGATGTATTGGGCGCCGACCACCATGGCTACGTCGCGCGCGTGCGTGCGGGGCTGCAGGCCATGGGTTACGAGGGCGACAGCCTGGAGGTGCCGCTGTTGCAGTTTGTTTCTCTTTTCCGTGGCGGCGAGAAGCAGGCCATGTCCACACGTTCGGGCGAGTTCATCACGCTACGCCAATTGCGCGAAGAGGTTGGCAACGACGCAGCGCGATTCTATTACGTCATGCGATCGAACGATCAGCACCTCGACTTTGACATGGAACTGGCAAAGAGCAACTCAAATGACAACCCGGTTTACTATATTCAATACGCGCATGCGCGAGTCTCGAGCGTTTTTCGCCAGCTCAAAAAAAAGTCATTGCAATGGGATGCCAATGGCGGCCGGGCGAACATGAGCAGGCTTGAGCAACAGCACGAGGCCGCACTGATGCGCACGCTTGATCGTTATCCGGAGGTCATTGAACTGGCTGCGAATAATCGGGCGCCTCAACACCTGGTGCATTATCTACGAGAGCTTGCCAACGAGTTTCACTCCTATTACAACGCGCACCAGTTTATTGTCGATGACTCCAAGCTGCGTGATGCACGACTTGTACTGATTAGCGCTGTGCGGATTGTTATCGCGAACGGGCTGAAAGTTATTGGCGTCAGTGCGCCGGATTCGATGTAACCATGGCTAAGCGAAAACGTAAAAAGTCCAATTCAGAACTACCCGCCTGGTTATGGATGTTTTTTGGGCTGGCCATCGGTCTTTCTGTCGCCGGCGCTATCTACGTCAAGGACCGCCCGCCAGGGACGTCACCACGTGTTGCCGCCCAAGAGGCAGCAGTCAACGCCGCGGTGATTGAAAGTGCGCTCGACGATAACGGAGAAAACGCGAGCAGCGAGAAAGAGGCACGGTTTACTTTTTACGAAGACCTGCCCAATTTTGAAGTTGTTATACCGGAGCGAGAATCGGACGTGAGCCCGGACCAGGGACCACAGGCGATCGTCGTCCCGGGCGTTTACGTATTGCAGGCAGGCTCGTTTTCTAAATATTCAGACGCAGATCGGCGCCGCGCGACGCTGGCGATGCAGGGAATAGAATCGCGTATTCAGCGAGTGACCATTGACGACAGAACCTATCATCGGGTTCGCATCGGGCCAATAAACGATCTCGACGAGCTGAACGTGTTGCGCTCCAGGCTGCGCGCTGCAAATATTGATGTCTTGAGGATTCGGCTCGGAGATTAGTTCGCTGAGAATCACACCGCTACTTGCTTGCATGTCGCTGGCCCTGATCGCAGCTTGTACTGCGCAGGTTGCAGGTATTGCCCGCGAAACGGATACGACGAAAATTGAGGGCGAACCTGCCGCAAAGACGGAATCCAAACTGCAGCCAATTACACCGGCGCCGAAGCCTGCAACGGCACCCGAGCCGCGACCACGAATCAGCATCGCAATGGTCGGCGATATCATGATCGGCACGGACTATCCGGAAAACCACCTGCCGGACGATGATGGCGTCAGCTTCCTCACGGCGGTAACGCCGACCCTGCAATCTGCGGACATTACTGTAGGCAATCTGGAAGGCGTGCTGATGGACGGCGGCGAACCGCGCAAGCGGTGCAAGAATCCTGAAGCTTGCTACTTGTTCCGATCGCCAGCCCGCTACGGCCAACATTTTTTCGATGCTGGCTTCGACGTGATGAGTCTCGCCAACAATCATTCGCGGGACTTTGGCGAAGAGGGACGAACGGCAAGCATGCAGAACCTGGCGAACGCGGGCATCAAACACACGGGCCGCGAACGCGACTTTGCCACGCTGGAATTAAATGGCCTGAGCGTCGCGGTACTGGGCTATGCGGTGACGCTGAATTCCAACCTGCTGCTGGATTACGACATAGCGGCGGAAACCGTGCGAGCGTTTGCGGCAAACTACGACATCGTTGTGATTACCTTCCACGGCGGCGCCGAAGGAAAAGATGTAACTCGTTTGCCGTTCGCAGAAGAAGAATACTTCGGCGAGATGCGCGGCGACGTAGTGAAGTTCGCGAGACTGATGGTGGACTCGGGCGCCGACCTGGTCGTCGGCCACGGCCCCCACGTAGTGCGCGGCATGGAACGCTACAAAGACCGCCTGATCGCCTACAGCCTGGGCAACTTTGCAACCTACTACGGCATCAGCGTAGAAGGCATCAAGGGCATAGCCCCGATTCTGATAACAACACTCGACCAGCAAGGCCGGTTCATAGAAGGGCGAATACACTCCACCCACCAACTCCGCCCTGCCGGCCCCACCCTCGATCCGGACCAGCAGGTTTTGAAGCTGATGAAGAGCTTAAGCATTCAGGACTTCACCACCCCGGGGATCAAATTTATGGAAGACGGGCGTCTTTTACCTACAGATAGAGATGAGCTTGGATCCGGCCCCTGATCGCGCCCGCCTGTAATAAACAATTAAGTAAACTGTCCCCAGAATTACAAGACCACCGACCAGCCGTGCCCGCCCGTAACAAACCCATCAATCAGCCAACTATTCTTCAACAGCGCCCACAGACCGAAAATCAACCCCGAGAGTCCGCAACTTCCGATAAAGATGAGTTCTCTCCATCCCAACCCGCTTGGCAAGCTTGCCAACCTTCCCATCACAAAGCACAAGCTGCTGCTGCAAATAAGCACGCTCGAATTGTTCGCGCGCTTCGCGAAGCGGCAGAGACAACAGATCCTGCTTGACCAATGGTTCGCCGGTGTCCGCGGTGCTACTCACTTCCTGCTCTATTTCCACGAGCGAAACTTCTTCGTCTGAACCCGTCAGGAGCAGGCGACGAACAAGGTTTTTGAGTTCGCGGACGTTGTCGGGCCACGGATAGTTGCGCAGCCGATTTTGCGCGGCGACGCTGAAGCGCCTGAAGGGCAGGTTCTCGGCGTCGACGAGCTTGTCGACGTAGTAGGTGAGAAACTCCGGTACGTCCTCTGCGTATTCGCGCAAGGGGGGCACACGAGCGCTTAAGACGCCGAGGTTGGAGATGAGCTCACGACGAAGGTCGCCTTTTTCGATGGCGGCTTCGTAGTCGACGCCGACAGTGGCGAGGATACGGGCACGGAGGCGGACGGGAGTGTGGCCGCCGGCACGAACGAATTCGCCTTGTTCAAGAACGCTGACGATGAGTTTCTGCGATTGCTCATTGAGGTCGAGTAGTTCGTCAATGATGAGTGTGCCGTTTTCGGCGCGCTCGAAATAACCGCTGTGCACGTCGCCACCGGACTCGCTACCGAGCAATTGCTCTTCGCAGTTGCTGTCGGTCAATGATGCGGCCAGCAAGCTGATCAGAGGCGCTTCGGAACGACTGCTGAGGCCGTAAATGTAGCGGGCGAATGCACCACGTCCGGTTCCGGGTTCGCCAATAAGCAGGACAGATGACTCGTGATTTGCGAACTGTTGTACTTTTTCGCGCAGATCCTTCATGACTCGGCTGCGACCCACGGGTACAAGCAACGATGGCAGCATTCTTCGCGAACTGGCACCCGGTTTTTTCGCATTCTCGAGCGCTTTCTCGACAGTGCGCAGCAATTTGGCAAGCGACAACGGTTTTTCCACAAAATCGGCAGCACCGAGACGGGTTGCTTCGACCGCAGTATCAACCGTGCCGTGCCCGGAGATCATAACCACCGGGCAATCGAGGGTTCCCTGTTCCGACCACTCGCGAAGCAGAGTCATACCGTCTGTGTCGGGCATCCAGATGTCCAGCAGGATGAGGTCAAACTTGCCGGCCTCTCTCGCCGCGCGTGCGGCTGCGGCATTTTCCGCTACCGTTACTTCGTAGCCCTCTTCCGTTAATATTTCGTCTATCAGTGCGCGGATGTCGTCTTCGTCGTCTACGACCAGCACATGTGGCGTACTCATACTCTCTCCCTCCGTTTCTCAACGAGACCCGGCAGCATTGCGATCATTGCTTCGCGCGCTGCTTCATTCGCCGGTAATACTATTTTGATAATGGCACCGCCTTCGTCGCGATTTTTCGCGTCGATGGTGCCTGCATGTTCTTCTACAAGCTTCTTGACGATAGCCAGGCCGAGCCCGGTACCCTTTGGTTTGGTTGTTACATACGGGTCGAATACCTGGCTGATTGATTCCGTTTGGAAGCCTGGTCCGTTGTCAGCGACGACGATCTCGACCGCCTCGAGTTCGAGTACCTCGGTACTGCCGACGGTGACTTCGATGACGCCGTTCGACGAGCCCTCAAGAGCTTCGATAGCGTTTCGTATCAGATTATGCAGTATTTGACGAACGCGACCGGCGTCAGCTTCCAGCTCTGGCAGATTTGAACCGATCTTCAAAGCGATTGTTACATCGCTTTCCTGTGCCCGGTACAGGTCGACTACTTCGTGCACCAGGGCAGCAAGATCGAATCGATCGATGTCCATGTCAGGTGCGCGGGCATAGTCGCTGAACGCGTTAACCATTTCTTTCATCGCCTCGACCTGCTGCACGATGGTGTGTGTTGCACGATCGAGTACTTCCGCCTCGCCTGGCTCAAGCGTATGAAGATACTTGCGACGCAGGCGTTCTGCAGAAAGTTGAATGGGCGTCAACGGGTTCTTGATTTCGTGTGCCAGGCGGCGGGCAACTTCTCGCCAGGCCGCGTCTCGCTGTGCTTGCAGTAGCCCGGTGATGTCGTCGAACACCATAACAAAACCGGAATCGTGACCCTCGTCGCCCGGCAACGCGGTACAGGCACAACTCAACACTCGCCGACCGACGTCGCCGCGCAATACGATCTGTTCGCGCCATTCCGTTTCTCCAACTTGCAGATGGACCTGCGCGACATCCACGAACTGCTCAAGCAACGGTTCGCCAACCGCTACATCCGGTAACTTTTCTCCGACCCTGTTCTCGAGGTCGACGCCCAAAATTTTGCTGGCGGCCGCATTAGCTGTCCTTATTCTCAGGTCCGACTCCAGCGACACAACGCCCGTAGAAAGGCGCGCCAGTATGACTTCGAGGTTGGCACGCTCTGCCTCCACCAGCTCCTGGCCCAGAGCCGCCTGACGGCTGGCAGTGGACAGTCTTTGTGTCATGTCATTAAACGAGTTAACCAGGAAACCGATTTCATCGCTTGAGGTTGCAGCCAGGCGAGTATCGAAATTACCCTTGGCGACAGCTCGCGTACCTGCAACCAGGTCCTGAATGGGTTTTACCAGCCTGCGCGACAAGACCAGCGCACCATAGATCGAGCCCAGCAGCGACAGCAGCAAGACGACGGTCAGCGAAAGCGAAAATACGCGCTTCAGCGAATCGCGATAGTACAAAGCGGTTTTGTAGTCGTTGTAGGCGGACGAAACACTGTCGGTCAATACGCCAATGCGATCCGAGATCGGGAAATGCGCTTGCATGATACCGAAGAGTTGCTGGTTCGTCCTGCTTGCGAATGCAACGGCCGTCACAATTTCCCGTTGCGTCTCTTCAAAACTGACGTATGGACGATTCTGTCTTACCTGCAACATCACCTCGTCTTTGAGTTCGCTTGGCAGCGTGCCTGCAGCGTAATCAGAGCTCGTCGCAATGATGCGACGGTTACGGCCGAATATAGTTATTTCGCTGGCGCCACTTTCTCGTCGCATCATGCTCAACTCAAATATTAGCCTGCGCGCACTGACAGCAGATAATCGATCTGCAATGGTGATGGTCATGCCAAGGTCATTTCGCTTTCTCGTCTCGAGTGCGGCACGACCGAGCAACATCGCATCGTCCAGGCCTTGCTCAACTTCCACGCTAAACCAGTTGTCGATACCGCCGTTAATAAAGCGAACCGAAAAATAAAATACGATTAACAAGGGGACAACGGCCAGGCCAACAAACATTCCAACCATCCGCGCCTTTAGTTTCGCTCCGGGTACGCGAGAACGATACTCGCCGGCCAATCGCCACAGGCTGCCAATCGTCAATGCGAGCAAAGCCAGCACGCCGATTATGTTGACGATAAGGATATTGATGTACTGGCTTGCGAGATCGCCGGTTCTGTCCGTCGTTTCGCCAAGCAAATAAAGTGCGGCCAGAGCAAGCGCGCCGCCGAGCAGGCCCAAGGTGCCGTAAAACAGTCGCTTTATCGTTCGAGTGGCCATTCGTACCATTCACTCTTGAGGTCCCACTCGTCTCGCCAGAAAAACAGGAAGCGAAACGGGGCAGAATATTGGCGGGTGCTTAGTGACACTCGAAGTCGAATTCGATATTTGCTGTCTGGATTGAGAATCGCGTCATCAATGACGGGCAGCGCTTGAATTCGGCCGAGGTTGTTCAGCGCGGAATAAAGTGTGGCGAATGAATCAGTGTCTCCCGAGTTCAGGCTTCTAACGGTGTAACGCTGGCTTAATGGCAGATACTCAAGCTCGTAGGTAAGGCGGAGCTCGGCTTCACCGTCGTCGGGCAGAAACCGAACTCTGCGGATGACTTCGAGGCTGACTTCAATTGTCAGCGTCACACCACTGCTCAATGCTTTGAGTGCTTCAGCGCTTAAGACCAGCTGCAGCCTCGCATCGAGTTCCTGCACACCGTCAACGAGCGTCAGTGACGCCGAACGAACTTCAAATGAACCGACTCGCTTCGAATTATCCTGTGACCACGCGAACATAACCGGCAGCATGACCAGCAGGGTCGCAATTAGCGCTGTTGTTATCTTTCTCATCGTGTGACGTACGTTTCTCAGTCAGGATTTCTTCTCGAGACAAGCAAAGTAGAATCCGTCGACACCCTCGGTGCCGGGCAGAATCTGAAACCCATATCGCCTATCGTGCATTAGATCGCGGATGTTGTTATTTGGCAACACATGATCTTCGATTGCATCGCCTGTTTGGTGTAAAAAGTCGTCGATTACTGCCTCATTCTCCCGTGCCAGCACTGAGCATGTGACGTACAGCAGTCGTCCGCCCGGAGCCAATAACGGCCACAATGCCTTTAATAACCGCCCCTGCGCTCTGGCAAGCTCCACAATATCGGTCTTTCTGCGCAACACCTTGATGTCCGGGTGGCGCCGAATGACACCACTGGCGGAACAAGGTGCATCGAGCAGGATTC
>Ga0114949_10000087_pt1 | contig 36328 bp, 37 predicted proteins | sample N074metaG_FD_83505 | JGI IMG/M metagenome (GOLD analysis project Ga0114949, IMG submission 83505) | Deep subsurface microbial communities from Kermadec Trench to uncover new lineages of life (NeLLi) - N074 metaG | ecosystem: Environmental > Aquatic > Marine > Ocean trench > Sediment | place...
AAGGTCGAGGCCGAACGCGCCACTGCTGATGCTAAAGTCGCATTGGAAGAAACGATTGCGCGTCGCGAAGCCATGGCCCAGGACAAGATCACCCGGGCTGAGGCTGCGGCCGTCAAAGAAGTTCGCGATGTGGCCGTTGAAGTCGCCGTCGCCGCTGCTCGTATATTGGTGGCCGAGAACCTGCATGCTGAACAGGCCGCCGCCCTTGTCGACAAATCCATTGCCGAACTGGGACAACATCTGAATTAAGCGTCTGTTAGACGCGCGCTGAAGGGCTGGCCGATTATCGGGCGGCCCTTTTTTGTATTTGGGGTATGCCGTCGCAAGAGGCTTCCCAGCCCAACATGGCCAGCTTTCTGGTTTCACCCCAGCGATAGCCACTGATAGCACCACTTTGGCGAATAACCCGATGGCAGGGGATCAGCCAGCCAATGGGGTTTGCCCCAACCGCACCACCGACGGCCCGGGCGCCCTGTCGCCCCATATGCAAGCTTTCGGCAATATCGCCATAGGTCGACAGAGTTCCCGAGGGTATCGACAAAAGTGCCTTCCATACCTGCAACTGGAACTTGCTGCCACCTAGGTACAGGGACAGGACGCCTGGCACGCTCTGCACTGCGCTACGGCTGAATACCAGGTCAATGAAGGGCCGAGTTTTTGAGGGCGCCTCAACAAAATCTGCATGGGGCCAGCGCGCAAACATGACCCGGGATGATTTGTCCCCTGCTGGGAACTCCAAGCCACATATACCCCGATCGGTCATGAACAAATCACAAACCCCAAACGGTGTGTCATGGCGACCATGATAGATCGTCAGGCCTTTGCCGCCTTTTCTGTATTCACCAGGGGTCATGGCTTCAACATTGATCATCAGATCATGGAGGCGTCCCGGCCCTGACAGCCCTGCGTCATAGCTGGCATCCAACACATTGGCAGATGCACGCAGCCGGTCTTTGGCCGCCTCGAGCGTCAGATGTTGCATGAACTTCTTGGGGCTGACGCCAACCCAATCCTTAAACAGTCGCTGGAAATGAAACTCGCTGAGGCCAACGGAATTGGCCAGATCGGTCAGGCTGGGTTGCGGGTCAGGCATCTGGACCAATTGGTCCAGGACGCCTTCAATCATTGTGTATGTGTCATTGCTCATAGGGCCAATCTATGCCCGCAATCAGATGATAACCACCCGGTTCTTGCTATTCGGCGGCATCCTGATCCGGCACTTGATACGACAGCACCGGGCTGCGCGCCGCCTGGGTTTCGTCCAACCTGGTCACGGGGGAATATTGCGGTGCCGCAGCAAAGCTGTTGCTGGTACCCGCGCTGGCCATTGTCGCCAGATGGCGCAAGGCGCCAATAAATTCGTCGAGGCTCTCTTTGCTTTCGGTTTCGGTCGGTTCAATCAGCATGGCCCCCTGCACGACCAAAGGGAAATACATGGTCATGGGGTGAAACCCTTCATCAATCAGAGCTTTCGAGAAATCGAGCGTTGTCACGCCAGTGTCTTTGAGGAAACGGTCGTCAAACAACGCCTCGTGCATACAGGGTCCTTCAAAAGAGGGCGACATGACATCCTTCAGGCCTTCCAACACATAATTCGCATTGAGAACCGCGTCTTCGGCTACCTGAGCCAAGCCATCACTTCCGTGGCTCAACATGTAAGTCAGTGCCCTGACATACATGCCCATCTGTCCGTGAAAAGCCGCCATTCGGCCGACGGCCCCGTCGGCACAATCTTCGACCAGCCGCAGAGTATCACCCTCTCTGGCGATAAATGGCGACGGAGCGAAGGGCACCAGCGCCTCTGAGAACACAACAGGCCCAGACCCCGGCCCACCCCCGCCATGCGGGGTCGAAAACGTCTTGTGCAGGTTGATATGCATGGCGTCGATGCCCAGATCGCCGGGCCGCACTTTGCCGACAATGGCGTTGAAATTGGCGCCATCACAATAGAAAAAGGCCCCCGCAGCGTGGGTCATGGCGGCAATTTCGATGATGTCGCGTTCGAACAATCCGCACGTATTGGGATTGGTCAACATGATGGCGGCAACGTCGTCACCCAGTTTTTCCGCCAGGGCCTCAATGTCCACCCGACCTTCATCATTGGCGGGGATAGAATCAACTTTGTAACCACACTGGGCTGCCGTCGCCGGGTTTGTCCCGTGCGCGGATTCTGGCACCAGCACGCGCACCCGCGCGTCACCACGTGCCTCCAACGCTGCACGAATGGTCATCAAGCCACACAATTCGCCTTGAGCCCCAGCCTTGGGCGACAGGGACACCCCTGGCATGCCAGTCAGGGTCTTCAACCAGTGCGACAATTGTTCCATCACGCCCAAGGCCCCCTGCACTGACGCCATGGGCTGCAGCGGATGAATATCGGCAAAACCCGGCATGGCTGCCACGGCTTCATTGAGCCTCGGATTGTGTTTCATGGTGCAGGACCCCAGCGGGAATATGCCCATATCGATGGCGTAGTTCTTGCGACTGAGGCGGGTATAGTGTCGCACGACTTGCGATTCCGTCAGCCCAGGCAGGCCGATTTTCTCATCCCGTTCCAGGCCACCCAATCGAGTTTTGCCTTCACTCACCGGTTCGAAATCAACGCCGGTTACACCCGGTCGATCTTGTTCAAATAGCAAAGGCTCGTTCAGGTCAAGCGCGCGATGGCCTGTCCACGTCGCAGAAATGGGTGCAGTCGTTGCATCGCTAGGCTGGGACGGCCTGCCCTGACGGTTCATCATGACAGTGCCTCCCGCAGGGCACTGGCCAGGGCATGGATATCTTCATCTGTCGTTGTTTCGGTTGCTGCCAGTATGATCAGATCGGCCATATCTGTGAGTGAATCGAACAATCGGCCACCGGAAACGCCGGCCAGAATACCAAGTTCGGCCAGTCTGTTAACCAATTCACGTGCATCGCCCGGCACCCTGATGGTGACTTCATTAAAGAAGGTGTCGTTGAGGACCTCGACGCCCTCTATTTGTCCCAGGGCATCGACCAGTTGAACAGCCCGCATATGATTGATATGGGCCATCTGCCGCAGCCCCTTCTCACCCAGCAAAGACAGATGAATGGAAAATGCCAGCGCACAAAGACCAGAATTAGTGCAGATGTTACTCGTCGCTTTTTCCCGCCTGATATGTTGTTCGCGGGTCGACAGGGTTAGCACAAAGCCGCGCTTGCCATCGCTGTCTACTGTTTCACCACACAGACGCCCTGGCATCTGGCGGACATAGCGTAGCCGGGTTGCAAACAGGCCCAGATATGGCCCGCCGAAACTCAACGCGTTGCCGATCGATTGGCCTTCGCCAACAACAATGTCAGCGCCCATTTCGCCGGGAGATCGAATGGCCCCCAGCGAGACAATCTCGGTCACGGTGGCAATTAACAGAGCCCCCACCGCATGGGCTGCCTCTGCCAGACTGGTAAGGTCGCGGACATTGCCAAACACATCTGGATTCTGCACCACGACACACGATGTCTGATCATCCAGCACCGCAATCAACGCATCATCATCGATGTGTGGCGTTGGCGCCTGAAAGTTCACATCATCATCTGTGAATCGCGTCATGGTCCGAATGACATCGGCATATTGCGGATGCAGCCCGCCCGAGACGATCACTTTTTTCTTCTTGGAAATCCGACGCGCCATCAACACAGCCTCGGCGCAGGCGGTCGAGCCGTCATACATCGATGCATTGGCCACTTCCATGCCGGTGAGCCGCACGACCTGGCTTTGAAATTCGAACAGCACCTGTAGTGTTCCCTGGCTGATTTCTGGCTGATACGGGGTATAGGCGGTCAGGAATTCCCCCCGCGATATCAGATGCTTAACAGTGGCCGGGATATGGTGTCGATAGCCCCCAGCACCAAGGAAAAATGGCCCCTCGCCGGCCGACCTGTTTTGCTTTGCAAGCGCCTCCATGGCGCGTTCCACCGCCATCTCACTTTGATGTCTAGGCAGGTCCAGAGGACCAGATTGAAGCAGCCCCTCTGGGACGTCGACAAACAGATCGTCAATGGACGACGCGCCGATACTGGCCAGCATGTCTTGTCGATCATGATCAGTGAGTGGCAGATAGCGCATTAGTCGAGCCCTTCCAGGAACTTGTTATAGGCGTCTTGGTTGCTCAGGCCGTTCAACTCTTCCGGCTTCGAAAGCTTGATCTTGAATAGCCAACCTTCGCCCAATGGGTCTGTGTTCACCAGGGACGGGTCGCCATCAACGGCTTCATTGACGGCGACAATTTCTCCAGACACGGGTGTGTAGATTTCACTGGCGGCTTTGACAGATTCAATCACACCGACTTCGGCCCCCTTGTCGAGGGACGCGCCAATTTCGGGCATTTCGACAAAGACAACATCACCCAGGGCCCCTTGGGCATAGTCCGAGATACCAATGGTGCCCACATCGCCGTCAAGTATGATCCATTCATGATCTTCTGAGTATCGAATGTCGCTCATATTGCTGTCCTTTGTACGATCACTATTTCCAACCCTTTTTGATGAATGGCATCGGCGCTATATGCGCCTTGTGTACCTTGTTCCTGATGTTCAATCCGACCTCTGTGCCGTCATTGGCAAAGGCCGCGTCCACATAGCCCATGGCCACAGGGCCGCCGACTGTCGGCCCATATCCACCGCTGGTGATCTCGCCAATGATGTTGCCATCCAGATCGAGTATTTCTGTATGGGCCCGTGCCGGTGCCCGCCCATCGGGCCTGATGCCAACGCGTAGTCGGCTTGGTCCATCAAACAATTGATCCATGATCGGGCCAGCACCGGGGAAATCTTTTTCGATCTTGCGGCGTTTGCCGATGGTCCAGGTCAGGGACGCCTCGATGGGCGTTGTATTTGTATCGATGTCTGAGCCATAGAGACATAAGCCTGCCTCTAGTCGCAGCGTATCGCGCGCGCCCAGGCCGACAGGCTCGACGTCATCAAAGGCCAAAAGGGCCCTTGCCAGGTCTTCAGCCTGGTCATTGGCGACAGATATTTCATATCCGTCCTCACCAGTATAGCCACAGCGTGAAACAAAACAGTCCAGACCATCGAGGCTGGCCTGCATCCCGCTCATGAACGGCATTTTGGCCAGCTTGGCATCATACTGTCCCATCATATTGGCAGCTTGTGGTCCCTGCAGCGCCAACAATGCCCGATCATCCAATTTTGTCAGCCTGGTATCCCCCGCAAGGTGCGCGCGCATATGCGCCTCATCCGCGTCTTTGCATGCCGCATTGACCACGATAAACAGGTCTTTGGCTCCCCTCGTGATCATCAGGTCATCCAGAATGCCACCCTGTTCATTCAACAACAGCGAATAACGCATGCGGCCCGTCTTCAAGCTGTTGATATCGCCTGGCACAAGCTTTTCCAACTCGGCCACGGCGTCATCGCCCGCCAGGTTGAACTGCCCCATATGCGACACGTCAAACAAGGCTGCTTTTTCCCGGCAATGCAGATGCTCGGCCATGATGCCCATCGGATAGCGAACGGGCATGTCATAGCCTGCAAAGGGGACCATTTCGGCACCCAGTTCCACGTGCAGTGCATGCAAAGCTGTTTGTTGTAGGGCTTGATCTTGTGGTGACTGGCTCATTCTGTTCCTGATTCGACAAAGTAGTCCGCCAATGGATATTGGCGGCCACCCCCTCTGTCACGGAACCTGAGAGATTTGACCAGCGCCAATTGTGGCCCTGGCTTACCCCTTCGGTGAGGCGTTGTGACGCCTACTTTCCAGAGTGTCCAAACCCGTGCGGTCCGTTTGCCTGAAAGTTTCCGGGGTGGTTGCTTCTTCGGCGCCGATCCTGAAACCAAACCCTGTTTCAGAACCAATCTCTCCCGCACGGGCACGAGACAGGTTTGAAAATACCAAGAGCCTGAAAAGAGTCAACGTCAAACCATATATAGTATGTCAAATTCGACACAACTCTATGGGGGGCGTTGAATTTTAAATGAGTTAGCGGTGGATATTGTAGGTCAGTTGCTCAGTCGTCAGTTGAAAACCAATCAGCACTTCTTTGTCTACCAGTCGGCCATCCTCGTCAAAGGGGACCTGCAATCCAACATATTGACGCACCAACCCATGATTGTTCGATATGGGCACGCTGACCTGATAAAGCTTGCGTTCCAAAGGCTGGTCAACTTCGTTCGTCACGGTGACAAAATAGGTCAAATCCACCGAACCGCTGGGTCGCGCTGCCCCGACAGAGGCACTGACATCAAAGGACAATGTCGCATCAACCCCGGTTTCGGTGTTGAAGCAGTTGACGGTCAATCCGCTGATTGTGCCACGATTGATAACATCATCCGTCGTTCGGCTGGGCCCCGGCAAAAACCGCGTGATCTCGCCCGTATAGGCAACGATGCCAACTGGTGGGCACCGTTGTTTATCTTCGTCAGTAAACTCGAGGCTTACCTGGTTTCCAAAGATTCCACACCCGGCCAATAGTGGCAATATCATCACAGACAGGGCTGGTAGAAGGCGGCGAAAGCTCGTCATAAAGGGGATGTTCCTGAGTATTCCCAAATCTCTTAACTTGGTAGGCGCTTATAGCTTGGAATGGGTGCCATCGCACATAGGATTTTTCGAAGTTTGTTTGCAGCCGCAGAAATAGACCGTGCGGTCTTTCGACGCCTTGTATTCCAGGGGCTCAAAGTCGGTATCTTTGTGGCTGCCATCACAGAAAGGCTGCTTGGCGCTTTGCCCACATGCACACCACCAATAGCTCTTGCCTTCTTTAACATCGACGGCAAACGGTTCTGTCGCAGCAATTACAGGTTCAGACATGTGTGGTATTCCTCTCGCACTCAGTTGTATATAAACGGCTAGTCACCGGCATAGTAGAGAACGGCTGCACATTGGACAAGATAGCCATACAAGATGAAAGCAGGATGAATAAAAAAGAATCCCTCAAGGTTTTGGTCGCCGGTCCGCGTGGATTTTGCGCCGGCGTTGACCGTGCCATCCAGATCGTCGAAACCGCCCTCGACAAGTTCGGGGCCCCTGTCTATGTGCGCCACGAGATCGTGCATAATCGCTATGTCGTCGAAGGCCTGCAACAGCGTGGCGCAATTTTTGTGGATGAACTTGACGAAGTCCCAGGCGATGCACCTGTGGTCTTTTCTGCCCATGGGGTGCCCAAATCTGTTCCCAATGAGGCCAAGCGGCGCAATCTGATGTTTGTTGACGCGACCTGCCCGCTGGTCAGCAAAGTGCATCGCGAGGCTGAGCGACACTTCGCCGCAGGCTACCATATCTTACTGATTGGACATGCTGGGCACCCTGAAGTCATCGGCAGCATGGGGCAATTACCAAACGGGGCGATGACCCTCATTGAAACTGTCGACGACGCGAAAGATTTTGAAACTAACCAACCGGACAAAATCGCCTACATCACCCAGACGACCCTGTCCGTTGACGATACAGCCGACATCATTGACGTGCTGATGCGACGTTTTCCGTCCATCACCCCGCCACGCAAGGAAGATATCTGCTACGCCACCACCAATCGGCAGGAAGCCACCAAGGCCATCGCCGGCCAATGTGATCATGTGTTGGTGATCGGTGCGCCGAATTCATCAAATTCACGCCGTTTGGTCGAAGTGGCCCAACGCTGTGGCGCACAATCGACCCTAATCCAGCGCGCCACAGACATTGACTGGTCTGCCTTGGCGGGCGTATCGACTTTGGGCATCACAGCTGGGGCATCGGCACCTGAAATTTTGGTAAAAGAAGTCGTTGAAGCCCTGAGACAGCGGTACGAAGTATTGCTGGAGGAAGTCATTACCCGCACCGAAGATGTCAGCTTCAAGCTGCCTTCCATGCTAACGGAATAGTCTAGATGGCCGTTTTTACCCACGTTGAAGAAGAAGAGCTTGAAGCCTTCCTGAAAGATTATGACCTTGGCGATATCCAGGCCTTCAAAGGCATTGCCGAGGGTGTGCAAAACACCAACTACCTGCTGACCACCACCAAGGGTGCCTACATCCTGACCCTGTACGAACCAGGCATAGACAAGACCGAGCTGCCGTTCTTCTTGGACCTGATGGACCATCTGTCCAAAAATGGCCTCGCCTGCCCTGTCCCCATCAAAACCAGGAATGGCGATGAGCTGGGTGAGCTGTGCGGTCGCCCCGCGGCATTGGTTTCGTTCCTGAATGGCGTTTCTGTCGGTCGCCCGACGGCGCATCATTGTGCCGAGGTTGGCCGTGGACTGGCACAGATGCATAATGCTGTGGTCGACTTCCCGGGCAAACGTGCCAACAGCCTGGCCCATGAAGGATGGCGCTCGTTGGCCGATACGTGTTTGGAGGCTGCCGATGAAATAGAGCCTGGCTTGGCTAATCTGATCACCAATGAGTTAAAATACCTTGATGACAACTGGCCTGAAGGGCTGCCGGAGGGCGTGATCCATGCCGACCTGTTTCCGGACAATGTATTCTTTTTGGGGAATGATCTGTCGGGTTTGATCGACTTTTACTTCGCCTGCAACGACACCTTTATTTATGACTTGGCGATCTGCATGAATGCCTGGTGCTTCGAACGCGATGGCTCGTTCAACGCCACCAAGGCGCGACGGATGACGGCCGCTTATGGCATGGAGCGCCCCTACACTGAGGATGAAATTCACGCACTGCCGATCCTGGCACGTGGGGCCGCCCTGCGCTTTTTGCTGACCCGCTTGTATGATTCCATCAACCAGGTTGAAGGGGCGATGGTGGAAACCAAGAACCCCATGGAATATGCCAAGAAATTACAATTCCACCAGCGCGTTAAGAACGCTGGCGAATACGGACTAGGCTAATTAAATGATCACGATTTACACAGACGGCGCCTGTTCAGGCAACCCGGGCCCCGGCGGCTGGGGCGCGTGGTTAAGCTATGGTGACCATGAAAAAGAACTCTGCGGCGGCGAGCCCGACACCACCAATAACCGGATGGAACTGACGGCGGCCATCAGATCGCTTGAGGTGTTGAAAAAGTCACCTAGTGATGTCGCGCTCTATACGGACAGTGTCTATGTTCGCGACGGCATCACATCGTGGATTCACAATTGGAAAAAGAATGGCTGGCGCACCGCCAAGAAAAAGCCGGTCAAGAACGACGATCTGTGGAAACAATTAGATGCCTTGATCGGTGCCCACAACATTACGTGGCATTGGGTAAAGGGACATGCAGGCGACCCCGGCAACGAGCGCGCTGACATGCTCGCCAACAAAGGCATGGATCCCTTCAAATATTCATAATCAAAGGGACTAGGTTTCCGCCTCTACATTAAGGACGGTGCCATCGGTTCCAACCACGCGAACCAAAGACCCCAGGTCCATATCGGGCCCGCGAACCTTCCAGATAGAATCATCCACCTGCACTTTGCCCTGACCATTAACGATGGCCTCGGACAGCGTAAAAGTTCGATCCACATACTGATCTGCCCGCCGGTTCAGGCTTTCATCCTGGGTTTTCAGCGGATGCTTCTTCAACCACATTCGGCCCGAGACCAAGCTGACGAGCGCCAACACAGAAAACAGAGTTAATTGGGCAGGCCAGGCCATCATGGGTGCAACACCAACGACCAGACCGGTCACAATGCCCGCGACACCAAACCATACGAAGATTAAACCGGGCGCGATCATTTCGACAATGATCAGGCCAACACCAATCGCCAGCCAGCTCCATACAGTCCAGAATTCAAACACAAAGTCCTCCATCAACTCTCTCCTTGCCGTGAATTACATTGGGCCTCGTCGTGAATTGCATTGGGCCTAGTCGCGGCTTACATTGGGAATGTTGCTGCCGCCAGACGGCGTGACTGGCGAGTTGATCTCTTTGAATAATTCGCTGATGCCGCCGATCGAACTAATCACGCTCGAGGCCTCCAGAGGCATGAAGATCAGTTTTTGGTTAGGCGAATTCGCAAACTCTTTCAGGGTGCGAATATATTCCTGGGCTACAAAATAATTAATTGCATTTTGATTACCATTCGAAATGGCATCTGAAACCATTGTTGTTGCCGCCGCTTCCGCCTGGGCTTCACGTTCTCGCGCTTCGGCGTCCCTAAAGGCGGCTTCCCTGCGCCCCTCTGCATCAAGAATTGCAGCTTGTTTTTCGCCTTCAGCGCGCAAAATTTCTGATTGGCGTACGCCTTCAGCTTCCAAGATAGTCGCGCGTTTTTCGCGCTCTGCTTTCATTTGCCGGGCCATAGCCTGCACCAGATCTGCAGGTGGTTCGATGTCCTTGATCTCAATACGGGTGACTTTGATACCCCACGGGGTGGTTGCATCATCAACAATGTTCAACAGCCGCACATTTATTTCATCACGTTTTGACAACAGTTCATCCAGGTCCATAGACCCCATAACAGTCCGAATATTCGTCATCACCAGATTCAGGATTGCCAGATCCAGATTGTTTACTTCATACGCCGCTTTTGGCGCGTCAATGATCTGAAAGAACACGATGCCATTGGCTTTGATCATGGCATTGTCCTTGGTGATCACTTCCTGAGAAGAAATATCCATGACCCGTTCCATCATGTTCAATTTGGCACCAATTCGGTCAACGACAGGAATGATGAAGTGCAATCCAGGGCGTAACGTCTTGGTAAACCTACCAAAACGCTCTACAGTGTATTCGTTTCCCTGGGAAACAGTCTTGATACCCAATGAAATAGTAATAACGACCATTGCTACAAATACATAGACTAAAATTTCCATTTCAAATCCTCCTGTTAAAATATTTCATCAATCCAGTTCTCTACATGGTGATGAATTTCCGCAACAAAAAGGGGGTTACTGCCCCCTTTTATACTTATCATGATGAAAACATCAGAATACTATAGCTGTTTCAGCGCAACTTCAGCAGCCGAATTCTTGAATTCACCGCCTTGTTCAAGATTTAGATGGGTCACAACGCCATCTTCAGCAATGAGAGAAAAACGCTGCGATCGCTGGCCTAGGCCAAAGCCAGATCCATCCATGCCAAGACCAAGCGCTGTCGTGAAATCGCCATTACCATCGGCAATCATCTGCACTTTGTCGCCAACGCCACGGTCTTTGCCCCAGGCATCCATAACAAAAACGTCGTTTACAGACATGCAAACAATGCTGTCAGCACCCTTAGCGACCAAGGCATCAGCATTATCGATATAGCTTGGCAAATGCTGGGCAGAACAGGTTGGCGTGAACGCACCTGGCACAGCAAATAGCACGACTTTTTTGCCACCAAAAAGGTCTGATGAGGATACGGGTGCAGGACCGTCGCCAGTCATCTGCATCAGTGTTGCTTCGGGGATCTTGTCGCCTACGCTGATTGTCATGTGTCTTACTCTCTCTGAAATATAAACCGCGCCGTCAATTTGGCGGCATCTGCCAGCATCATAGCAGTTTTCCCGGAAATACAAGACGGATTCAATCCAGACCTGGGCAGAATTGTCAGGGCGCAATCGTGACCAGTTTCTCTACAGCGCGGCGGCCTTTGTCCCAAGCCACAATAGAAATTGCCCGCCCCACCAGGCCGCCTTCGGAAGGATCAATCAATACCGGAATTTCTACAGTCGCGTGATCGCCTTCCAATTTGACGGTAGGCGCTTGTTGCGCGAAACCGGCAGGAAGCTCTAGCACAACATCTGGCGCAATCATCTTGTCGGGGCCAGAAAGATCAACGATCACCCTTTCTGACTTGCTGTCGTATCGTGCCCTTTCAATCTGTATCGGGCTGTCAGCTGACGACAAGGGCACTTTGCGTTCAAACCTGGCAATATGACGGGCATGAGGCGTCTCAGTTGTGCTTGTCTGATTAACAGGCATCGTCAGCTGGGCTTCGACGGGCATACAGATGTCCCGGCAAACACCAAACTGCAGGTCAAGGGCCACCATCACGGGGCCGCCTTTGTCCTGGGCCTGTATCGTCACGGGGAAAATAACTTCGGTCTTATAGCCAAAAGCCTGACTGCCATATTCATCAAAGCGTGTCGGTGCCGGCCAGCGCAAATCGGCATTTGCAACGTTTTGTGACCCCGACCAGTCAAAGCTTGCGGGGATGCCCGTTTCGCCAGGTGTACGCCAATAGGTCTTCCAACCTTTGAATAGCCGCATCTGAACGCCGATGATGACCTGCCCATTGTCATTCAATCCCTCTGAAGCCGCGATCAGTCGCACCTGTCCGTATTCAGCGCGCACCCAGTCAGATGATGGCTCGGCAGCGGCACCCATTGCCCCTATGGCAAGCCAAATGGCAGCGAACGTGGTTGCAAGGAAAAAACGATGTAGGCGGATATGTTTAGGCACGGATGCTCGCTTTTCATGTAGCCAAAAGGAATGCCCGATATTTGGGCGTCATGCGCTATAATATAGGGAAGGAATCGGGCTTTACGAAGGAAGTCTGCACGACGGGGACGGCCTGTATGGTCACAATTTCGTTATAGAGATGCGCAGTTCTGCCACCGAACAGACGCTGAGACCAGGCCATTTACGCGGCAAATTGCTGTTGGCCATGCCCAATATGGGTGATCCGCGCTTCGAACGGGCGGTCATCTGTATGTGCGAACACTCCGAAGAAGGCGCAATGGGTATCGTCATCAACCAGCCGGCCACACACATCGAATTCCCCGAATTGATGGAACAATTGGACATCTCAATCCCGAAAATTCATGCCGACATCAGCGTTTTTACCGGCGGGCCAGTGGAACCCAACAGAGGGTTTGTGCTGCACTCTGCGGACTACACACAAGATTCGTCCATGGTGATATCCGAAATTTTGGCAATCACTGCGACCGTCGAGATTTTGCGCGCGCTGGCTGCCAATGAAGGCCCCAGCAACAGCTTGTTGGTGCTGGGGTATGCAGGTTGGTCAGCCGGCCAGTTGGAAAGCGAAATACTGGCTAACGCCTGGCTGCACACGGAAACCGATTCTGATTTGGTGTTTGCCACCGAACCAGAATTGAAGTGGCCACTAGCCATGGCCAAACTGGGCATTGATGTATCGATGCTGTCATCAGTGGCAGGTCACGCCTGACCCAACTAATGAGCAAACTGCGCCGCCAATTGGTCATAGTCGACCAGCGAGCCCGCAGGACCAACGGCCGCAACCGATATGTCCCCTGACGTCAGCAAGCGGTTGGCAGCCTCCATCACCTGATCAGGTGTGACGGAATTCAGCTTTTCAACCAATTCGCTCATGGGCATGATGCGATCAAAGACGAAGAGCTGCCGGGCAAATTGTTCAACCCTGGTGCCAGAACTTTCCAATGCCATCAGGGTCGATGCCTTTAGCTGTGCTCGGGCCCGCTCAAACTCATCGACACCGATACCGTCGCAGATTTTTTTGACTTCCTGCGCAATTACCGCGCCCAGTTCGTTCGCCTGATCTGGTCCGGTTCCCGCATAGATGCCAAACATGCCGCTATCCATCAGCGAACCCGAGAATGAATAGACAGAATAGGCCAGGCCGCGTTTTTCGCGGACTTCCTGGAACAATCTGGACGACATTCCACCCCCCAAAACAGCCGACAGAATTTGCCCCGCATAGAAATGGTCATCATCATAAGAGAAACCGGGGAAACCGATCGTCAGGTGGACCTGTTCCAAAGGGCGCTCGACCCGGCGGTCACCACCCTGATACGTCGCCTTTTGGAACCCAGGGGCACCCGCATTCTGTAACCCATCAAAAATTTGGCCAATCTGGGCAACCAAAGTGTCGTGGTCGACCTTACCAGCAGCTGCAAACATCATGTGTTTCGCCTGATATTGGTCTGCCATATATTTCGACAGAGTTTGCGAATTGAAACTGCGGACGTGATCTGGCGTTCCCAATATGGGCCGGCCTACGGGTTGATCCGGGAATGCGGCATCCTGCAACAGGTCAAACACCAGATCGTCCGGCGTGTCATGAGCTTCACCAATTTCCTGTAGAATAACGCCGCGTTCGCGCTCAACTTCGTCAGTCTCAAACGTTGAATTCAACAGGATGTCACCAAGGATATCGACCGCCAAAGGCACGTCGTCACCCAGCACCCGGGCAAAATAGGCAGTCTGCTCACGCGATGTATAGGCATTCAGATGACCACCAACCGATTCAATCTCCTGGGCGATATCCAGGGCAGTGCGCGTCTTGGTACCTTTGAAGGCCATGTGCTCCAACATGTGCGAAATACCGTTGAGCTCGGCCGTCTCTGACCGTGCGCCGACATTGACCCATACGCCCAGCGACGTTGACTCGATGCCCGGCATGGACTCGGTCACGATCCGCAATCCATTGGGCAATGTTGTCTGCTGTATTGTCATTTACCTGTCACCTTGCACATAAGCTTTTAAAGCATCCACATCATTTGGCAGCGTTGCAAAACGCTCAATGCCGTCCATCACGGCGCGCAGCCGGTCGGGCGTCTGCGGTTCATGCCCCAAGGCCTGCTCCATCGCGTCAGGGAACTTAGCCGGGTGGGCCGTCGATAGTACCACGAGCGGCACACCATCGGCGCGGTCAATCCGAAGCCCTGCGGCCATACCAACAGCGGTGTGCGGGTCAATCTCAACACCTGTACGTTCAAAGACACTTTTGATGGTCGACAGGACGTCAGCCTCTAACACTTTATGCGGCAACAGCTTTTCGCGGACTTTTGCCAATTGCTCTTCAGATATCTGCAGATCACCTGTTTCGGCGAACACGTCCATTACCTGTGCAAGCGCTGGGCCATTGCGGTCGAACATGTCGAACAACAGCCGCTCAAAATTGCTGGAAACCTGAATATCCATTGCCGGGCTGATGGTGGCGTGAACGTTTCGACGGCTGTAGTCACCATCGCTGAGGGCGCGATACAGGATGTCGTTATCATTCGTAGCAATAACCAGTTTCTCAATCGGCAGGCCCATTTGCATGGCCACATAACCTGCATAAACGTCACCAAAATTACCGGTCGGCACGGCGAAAACAGCACGCACACCATCGGCAGCCCCCAGCTTTAGCGCCGCAAAGAAGTAATAGACGATCTGCGCCATCACCCGCGCCCAATTGATCGAGTTCACCGCGCCAAGGTTATGCTTGTCGCGGAATTCATGATCATTGAACAAGGCCTTCACAAGCGCCTGGCAATCATCAAATGTGCCATCAACAGCAATGTTGAAGACATTGTTGGACGATACTGTCGTCATCTGACGGCGTTGCACATCTGACACCCGCCCATCGGGGTGCAGCATATATATCTGAATGGCATCCCTGCCCTGACAGGCTGCAATGGCAGCCGAGCCCGTATCGCCAGAGGTCGCACCAACAATGGTGATTTCGTCTTTGTTCTTAACCAGGATCGATTCAAACAGGCGGCCCAAAAGCTGCAGCGCCACGTCTTTAAACGCATGGGTTGGACCGTGAAACAGCTCTAACAGATATTCGTCTTCACCCAGCTTGCGCAACGGTGTGACATCTTCATCGTCAAATGTCGCGTATGACTGATGCACCAGTTCTGCAAATTCTGTGCGGGTAATTGACCCTTCGACATAGGGATACATGATCTCGACAGCGAGGTCCGAGTAAGACATCTTGGCGAGGCGCGGCAGATCGCCACTGGCGATTTGTGGCCACGATTGCGGGACATAAAGCCCACCGTCACGCGCCAGACCGGCCAATACCACCTCTTCAAAATTCAGCGCCTCGGCCCGACCGCGAGTGCTGATATATTTCATTGGCGTAATGCGATGGGACAGCAAAAAGATCACCAGCGCAATCGCCCCGAAAATGAACCACGTAAAGGCATAGGTCAGATGGTTGTCGACCATTTTAATGACGGTCTGCCCGCCTTTTGGCCAGTCGCCAATCGTCTGATTGGGTGCTGCATCAACAAATAACAGTATCGGCTGCAAGCCATGCAGCAACGCCATGTTGACGAGGTCCCCTTCGAAGAAAATTTTCTCGGTCAGGTCGGCATCAAATACCAACATGCCGGCCACGCCGGTTTTCAGCCATGGCAGACGCGCCAGGCCGGTAATCGTCACTTCGCCAGCGATCTGCCCTTCCAAGCGCGTTTCAGGTTTGCGCATAACGTAGGGAACCCAGCCCCGGTTGACCATAACAACCGAACCATCGGCGCGGTTCAGCGGGGTGATAATCTGGTACCCACCATTGCCATTTGTTGATTGGGCGGTCAGATAGGTTTCCTTGCTGTGGTCAAAAATCCCCGTGACAGACACCACCCGATAATCCCAGTCATCGGGCGCATCGATAGATGTTGGCAGACTGACGGCCTCGGCCATCGTGCGCGCGGCAATGCGATCCTTCAGGTCCTGTTTCCAGTCCATTCGATGAAGTTGCCAGAAGCCCAGGCCCGTACACAACAGGACCGCGAAAATTGTGATGATCAGCGGCAAAAGTTCTGGCTTTTGAAAGGATAATTTCATCTACATCTACACCCAAAGATACAGGCCCCACCGAAGGGCGGAGCCGGTATTACTGCCAATACTGAACGATGTCCAGTAGAGCCGCTTTTTAGTGCCCGCCACCAGAATAGCTGCCGACGTAAATCACAGCGAACAGGAAGACCCAGACGACGTCCACAAAATGCCAATACCAGGCAGCGGCTTCAAAACCAAAATGCTGTTTCGGTGTAAAGTCACCTTTGAGTGTACGCATCAGGCAGACGAACAGGAAGATCGTCCCGATCAGCACATGGGCGCCATGGAAACCCGTGGCCATGTAAAAGACCGAGCTATAGATGCCATCGGTGAAACCAAAACCCGCATGGGCATATTCGTAAATCTGAACGCAGGTGAATGAAACGCCAAGGCCGATGGTACACAATAGACCATTGCGCAGACCATCGCGGCGGTTTTCAAGCAAGGCATGGTGGGCCCAGGTTACGGTTGTGCCTGACAATAGCAGGATCAGCGTATTGATGAATGGCAGGTGCCATGGATCAAAGGTCTGCACACCAACAGGCGGCCATACGCCACCCATGGCCTCTGTTGGATACACGGCGGCATTGAAATAGGCCCAGAACCAAGCCACGAAGAACATGACTTCTGAGGCAATGAACAGCACCATGCCATAGCGTAAGTGCAAGCTGACAACCGGCGTATGATGGCCAGAGTTGGCTTCGCGCACGACGTCGCGCCACCATACATAGACCGAGTAAAACAGCAAGGCCGCGCCAACTGGCCAGATCCAGCCGGCGATGTCATGGATCGCCATGGTCACACCAAAGGTGATCAGAAACAGGCTGATGGCAGTCAAGATGGGCCATGGGCTTGGCTCAACCAGATGATATTCGTGTTTTACCTCTGCGTGGCTACCGGCCATGATTGTTCCTTTCGACAGAGCATTTTTGCTCATTTTTATTAGTTATCATCGTCGCATTAGTCATTGGTGATCAATGCGGATATCTCCGCCTCGTCTTCGTCAGACTGATTATAGAAGGTGTAGGACAGCGTAATCGTCTGCACATCTTCCATATCTGGATCATCCATAAATTCCGGGTCAATAAAGAATGTCACAGGCATGTCCACTTCCTGGCCTGCTTCCAGCACCTGTTCGGTAAAGCAAAAGCAATCGACCTTGGTGAAATACTGCCCCGCCTTCAACGGGGTGACATTATAGATGGCCATGCCGGTCACTGATTTATCCGAATGATTGACTGCCCGATAAAACGCCAGGCCGCTTTCGCCAACGTTCAGGCGCACTTCTTTTTGTGACGGGCGGAACGTCCATGGCAAGTCCTCAGCAACGTCAGAATTGAAACGGATTTGGACTTCGCGGTCAAAGACCTGGTCTGGCATCGCAATCGCCTGCTGGGTCGTGCCGCCATAACCCGTGACCTGACAGAAAATTTTGTACAGGGGGACAATTCCAAAAGACAGCGCAATCATACCAACCGCAAAGCCTGCCAGGGCCCACTTGACGCGCTTATTACGGCGGTTCTGATCATCCAGAGACATTCATGCTCTCCTGAACTTTCAGTACCGAGACGACGAAAAAGACAACCGCCATAAACAACAACACCCCGGCCAGGACCAGATTGCGCAGTCGTGTCTTTTTCTGATCGTCGTTCATGTCGCTCATATCATCATCACCAAATCTTCACCCAATATGATGGCGAACAGCAGGGTGAGATAGAGGATCGAATAACGGAACAGCCGCTGGGCAATCTGTTCACCCTTGGGGGTCGAGATATCCGCGCGGAACACATCCACCGCCATCCAAATAAAAATCGCCCCTAACACGGCAGAGGCAATGCCATAGGTCAGGCCCGCCATGCCAATGAAGTAAGGCACTACGGCCAACGGCACCAGGATCAGGCTATAGATCAAGATCTGTATCTGCGTATGGCGAACCCCCGCCACAACTGGCAACATCGGCACGCCTGCGTTTTCATAATCATCATTGCGCACCAGTGCCAGCGCCCAAAAGTGCGGCGGCGTCCACAAGAAGATGATGGCAAACAACAATACCGGCTCGATAGCGACACTACCGGTAACAGCCGCCCAGCCGATCACGGGTGGCAGGGCACCAGCGGCTCCACCAATCACAATATTTTGCGGTGTGCGCCGTTTCAGCCAAACTGTGTAGATAAAGACATAGAAGCCAATGGTCAGGGCTAACAAGGCGGCTGACACGATATTGATCACCAGCCCCATCATGATCACGGATGCCACCGCCAATACCACCGCAAACCCAAGGGCATCGCCTGGTGCCATCTTCCCTGCGGGGATCGGTCGATTGCGAGTCCGGGCCATGTTGGCATCGATGTCAGATTCGTACCACATATTCAGGGCACCAGAGGCCCCTGCCCCGATAGCGATACACAAGATCGCCACCGCACCGAGGAACCAGTGTATATGGCCCGGTGCTGCGACCATGCCAACCACACTTGTAAAGACGACCAACGACATCACCCGCGGCTTCAGCAGGGCAAAATAGTCCCCCACACCGCCAGCCCCCGGGGCTGCGAACGGTGTCAGCGGGTATTTCCCCCTGTCTACGGTTACTGTCTGTGTCAAAGGATCGCTCCCTTGCGGTTGATCGTCTATAGCACCCTCTATTTTATGTGTGGCAGTTCGTTGAACTGATGGAATGGTGGCGGCGACGTTAGCGTCCATTCAAGCGTGGTTGCCCCTTCGCCCCACTGGTTGTTACCGACCTTCTTCTTGACGATGAATGCCTGCACAATAATGAAGATGAACAGGATAGCCCCAAAGAATGACAGATAAGCACCGTATGAGGAAAGTTCATTCCACCCAGCATAGGCATCTGGATAATCGACAATACGGCGCGGCATGCCAGCCAGACCCAGGAAATGCTGTGGCAGGAAGATCAAGTTCACACCAATAAAGACAATCCAGAAGTGCAATTTGCCCAGGGTTTCATTGTACTGGTAACCGCTCATTTTGCCGAACCAATAGTAGAAACCCGCAAATATAGAGAACATGGCCCCCATCGACATGGTGTAATGGAAATGGGCCACAACATAATAGGTGTCATGCATGGTCTGATCGACACCGCCATTGGCCAATACCACACCCGTGACGCCACCCATGGTGAACAGGACGATCATACCCAACGCAAACAACATGGGGGTCTTAAAGGTCAACGACCCACCCCACATTGTCGCGATCCAACTGAAGATCTTGATACCCGTTGGCACCGCAATCACCAGTGTCGCGGCCGTGAAATAGATCTGTGAATCAAGAGTCATACCAACGGTATACATGTGATGCGCCCACACAACGAAGCCAACGACACCAATGGCCACCATGGCATATGCCATGCCCAAATAGCCAAAGATGGGCTTTTTGGAGAATGTCGAGATGATCTCTGAGACGATACCAAAACCTGGCAAAATCAGGATGTACACTTCCGGATGGCCAAAGAACCAAAACAGATGCTGGTACAGTACGGGGTCACCGCCACCTTCAGCACTGAAGAAAGATGTACCGAAGTTCGAGTCCGTCAGCAACATGGTCAGTGCACCCGCAAATACCGGCATAGCCAGCAGCAGCAGAAAGGCGGTGACCAGCACCGACCAAACAAACAACGGCATTTTATGCAGGGTCATGCCCGGCGCGCGCATATTCAGAATGGTTGTAATAAAGTTGATGGCACCCAGGATCGAGGACGTACCGGCCAAATGCAGGCTGAAGATCGCCAGAGTCATAGACAAGGAATCCGTACCCGTGGTGGATAGCGGCGCATAGGCCGTCCAGCCGGTCCCGACACCATCCCCAATAAAGATCGACGACACCAGCAACAGCAGCGCCGGCGGCATTAGCCAGAAACTGACATTGTTCATGCGTGGGAAGGCCATATCTGGCGCGCCGATCATGATTGGCAGGAACCAGTTACCAAACCCGCCGATCAGTGCTGGCATCACCATGAAGAACACCATGACCAGGCCATGGCCCGTAATCATGACGTTGAACAAGTGTGGGTCGGTAAAAAACTGCAGGCCTGGGCTTTGCAGTTCCATGCGCATCAGAATGGACATACCACCCCCAACAAGGCCGGCAGCAATGGCGAAGATTAGGTAAAGCGTACCAATGTCTTTGTGATTGGTAGAGAACATCCAACGACGAAAACCCTTGGGGGTGTGATCATCGTGATGCGCGTCGGCAGTAGCTTCATGTGACATTTGTTATTTTTCCTTATGCTTCTGCTATCGCGGACTAATTTGAAAGTTCAGACGAAACAGTTAACGCAGCAATGGTGGCCGTTGGGGCTTCGAGCCCCGCATATTCCGCCTTCGCTGTGACCAGCCATGCCTGATATTCTTCCTTGGAAACAATATCGACAACAATTGGCATGTATGAATGACGGGCGCCGCAAAGCTCGGAACACTGGCCGTGGTACCGCCCTTCAAAACCAGGCATTACGCGGAACCAGCGTTCGTTCAAACGACCGGGGATGGCATCAACCTTTACGCCAAAGGCCGGGATCGTCCAGGCGTGGATGACGTCGATGGGGCTGGCTGTCACTAACAAACGGACGATGGTATTGACCGGCAACACAATGTGGGCGTCGGTGCTAAGCAGGCGGGGCTGGCCTTCAGTCAGGTCTTCTTCTTCGATCATCAGTGAATCAAAGACGAAGTCGTCATCGACATATTCGTATTCCCAGTACCACTGATGGCCAATGGCTTTGATGGTAATTTCGGGTTCAGATGGCGGTGTATCCTGAAACTGAAGCTGCTTCACACCCAGAATTGCAACAATGGCAACAATAACGGTCGGCACTAACGTCCAAAGCACTTCGATAAATGCATTGTGCGTAAAGCGTCTGGGTTCAGGGTGCGCGCTTTCGCGAAACCGGAACATCGTATAACCAAGCAAAATCAGGACAAAAACAAATATTACGATGGTCAATGGCAGCAGGAAATCATTATGCATGAACTCTGTCTGTTCCATGATCTCTGTTGCTGATGGCTGGAAACCATATTGGTATGGCTTTGCAATACCAATCGTATCTGCATGTGCAATACCCGAGGCGCCAATACTGGCCATCCCTGTAAGTATCGCAGCTACTCTGTTATTCCGCCGCATATTAACCCTCTGCTTGTTTTTTATTTTGTTGCGCAAGCTGACCGAACGAAAACGGTATGCCTCGCGCGGCAAACTACACCCAACACCTAAGGTTCTCAACCATATATCGAGCTTTTTTCGATGGGGCCCGATATACTGATTTTCTGCCCGTTTTCAAGTCCTCTTTGTGCACCCTTGAGGTGCCAAAAAAACAACTCTATCCCGACCTATGGCAGATCACGCACTTGATGCTCGCAAACAAATAGCAACTGGTTCATATTAGGCTTTGCTTTCAATCAATGTAGCGCCCCTAAAGGGCAATAAATAATCGGTGACGAATCAATGGACGCAGACAAGCTGGTATCAGAGATTTTCTTTGAGCAAACAGGCATGGACGAAGGCCAAGTAGAACGCCAAATCCAAGATGCTCTTCATGGCTGTGACGATGGCGAACTTTATCTGCAATACGCCCAAAGCGAGTCGTTTTCGTTTGATGATGGCCGACTGAAAAAGGCTAGCTTTGATACAACCCGCGGGTTTGGCCTGCGGGCTGTTCAGGGCGAAACCACCGGCTATGCGCATGCCTCTGAGATGTCGAATGACGCGCTGAACCGTGCGGTCAACACTGTACAGGCCGTGCGTCAGGGAAAATCTGGCCAGGTTGACATAAGCCCACAAGGCACCAATCGCCAACTCTACGCACCTGACAACCCTCTGGATGACCAGCCATTCGACGTTAAAGTCAAAATTCTGTCTGATATCGATGCCTATGCCCGCAGCAAAGGTGACAATGTACGCCAGGTGTCAGCGTCCCTAAGCGGGTCGTGGTCCATTATCGAGATCATCCGGCCAGACGGATCGCGGGCCCGCGACATTCGTCCCCTGGTTCGCCTGGACGTATCTATCGTGGCAGGCAAAGGCGACCGGATGGAAAGCGGCCATATGGGATCAGGCGGTCGTTGGGGCTATAGCACCCTGTTGGACCCATCAACCTGGCAGTCCCAAGTCGACGAAGCCTACCGCCAGGCCATGACAAACCTCGACTCGGTCCCTGCCCCGGCTGGCGAAATGCCCGTTATCCTGGGCCCCGGCTGGCCCGGCATCATGTTGCACGAAGCCGTCGGCCATGGCCTTGAGGGCGACTTCAACCGTAAAAAGACCTCGGCCTTCGCAGGCTTGTTGGGCGAACAGGTGGCGTCCAAAGGCGTCACCATCGTCGACGATGGCACGTTGGAAGGACGACGCGGATCGTTGACCATTGATGATGAAGGCACCCCGTCACAGCGTACCGTGCTGATCGAGGACGGTATTTTGGTGAACTATATGCAGGACCGCATGAATGCGCGCCTGATGGGCATGGACCCGACCGGCAACGGCCGCCGCGAAAGCTATGCCCATATGCCGATGCCCCGCATGACCAACACGTTCATGGAAAATGGCACCGCAGACCCAGAAGAAATTATCGCCTCTGTAAAGAACGGCATCTACGCGGTCAATTTTGGTGGCGGTCAAGTCGACATCACCAATGGTAATTTCGTCTTTACCTGTACCGAGGCATACTTGATCGAAGACGGCAAAATAGGCGCGCCCGTTAAAGGCGCAACCTTGACCGGCGTCGGCCCACAGGCGTTGAAACAAATCAAGATGATCGGCAATGATACCAAGCTGGATTCTGGTGTTGGCACCTGCGGCAAAAATGGCCAGGGCGTGCCCGTCGGCGTCGGCCAGCCGACTTTGTTAATGGAAGGCCTGGTGGTAGGTGGCACAGCAGCCTGAATGGCCAGCCTGGTCACAGTTGCAATTTTCATGGACCAGACCGAGGCGATGGTCGCCCGGTCGCTGTTGGAACATGAAGGCATCGGCTGTGTGTTGATGGGTGAACATCAAGTCATGGCCCAACCGTACCTGCTTGTCGGTATGCAAGGGCTGCGCCTGCAGGTTCTGACGCCAGATATTCTCCAAGCCCGTCTATTGCTGAAAATTGCAGCACCGGCCCCGGGCACAGTCATCTGTCCCAACTGCAGTTCCGACCGAACACACCGCAAGGCCAGCCTGCTTCACGCAGTTTTTAGATTTTTGGCTGGAGCCCCCGTGCGAAAGACGTCCAACAAATGGCAATGCGCCAATTGCAGCTCGGTCTGGGCGGACGAAGAAATCGACTAATAGGCGTAATCGTCAAACACGGGCATGACGCTGCCATCCCATTTGTTTTGATAGTCATCCAACAGCTGAACTGCAGCTGTGCGGCCGGTTTCGGCAAAAGCATTCAAGGTCGTCAGAAAGCCAGTTTCGTCACTGCCTACCGCGTCAAGACGATTGCGCGACCGAAGGCCCTGGCCAGAGATTTTCAACACTTGCTTGGCGAGGTCCTGCAAGGTGCCGTCGCCCAACTTGGCGGCCAATCCATGTTCGGGCACATCAAAGCGCAGTTGCTCATAAGTCTCCAGCGACCAATCCTTGACCAGATCCCATGCCGCATCCAGTGCACCGCTGTCATACAACAAACCCACCCAAAACGCGGACAGCGCACAGATACCCTTCCACGGTGCTCCATCAGCGCCACGCATTTCCAGAAAGCGTTTAAGCCGCACTTCGGGGAAGATCGTCGTCAGGTGATTTTCCCAGTCAGTCATCGAAGGCAGCTCACCTTCATAACCAGGCAATTTACCCGCCATCAGATCGCGGAATGACAAGCCTGTCACATCAAGATAGGTGCCTTCCCGGTACAAGAAGTACATAGGCACATCGAGGGCAAAATCGACATAGCGCTCAAACCCCATACCGTCCTCAAAGACAAAGGGTAGGGTGCCGCAACGGTCTGGGTCGGTGTCCTTCCACATTTCACTGCGATAGGACAAAAAGCCATTGGGCTTGCTATCAGCAAAGGGCGAATTGGCAAACAACGCGGTCGCAAGCGGCTGCAGCGCCAAAGAAGTGCGGAATTTTTTGACCATGTCGGCTTCGCTGGAATAATCCAGATTCACCTGCACAGTGCAGGTCCGCAACATCATGTCGAGGCCGTATGAACCCTTTGTGGGCATATAGGCGCGCATAATGTCGTAGCGCGCTTTGGGCATGACAAAGACATCGTCGCGTGACCAATGGGGTGCAAAACCAAGGCCGATAAATCCAACGCCCATTTCTTCGGAGACTTCGCGGATTTGCGCCAGATGGGTGTTCACCTCGTCGCAGGTCTCGTGCACGGTTTTAAGCGGCGCACCAGAAAGCTCAAACTGCCCGGCGGGCTCGAGCGTGATGCCGGCCGCGTCCAACTGGAGCGCAATAACATTGTCGCCTTCATTGACAGGCGACCAGCCAAAGCGTTGCAAACCCGTCAACAGCCGCTTGATACCCTGTTGACCCTCATATTTAAGGGGTTCTTTCGTATCCAGCGTAAAGCCGAATTTTTCGTGCTCTGTGCCAATGCGCCAGTCAGATTCTGGTTTATTGCCAGATTCCAGATAGCGAACAAGCTGTTCTTTGTCTTCGATCAGGATCGAGTCGTTTTTGGAGGGGGCAGCCATTGATTATTCTTAATATCCCGTTGAACTAATGTCCGTGTTGCAAGTATCTGATGCGACGCGGCCTTGCAAGACTAATTCGTTCATATCAATAGCCCTTCTACATATCACCAAGACTTGCCTGAAACATTGTAAGTGCCGCAACAGCCGCCGTATCAGCGCGTAAAATGCGGGGCCCAAGCCCAACAGCCATCACATTATCTTGATCGCGCAGGGTCGCCCGTTCAGTGGGAGAGAACCCCCTTTCAGGTCCAACCAGGATAACCCAGGGGCCGCTTTGTACACCCTTCAGGGCCGTCAACATACCGGGAACGTTGTCTCCCTCATCACAATAGATGATCGTCGAGCCGGCATGGTCGCCCGACAATAATCCCATTAAATCTTTAGGATCATGAATGGTCGGGATGTCCAGGCGTTCACATTGTTCAGCGGCTTCCATGGCAATCGAACCCAAATGGTCGCTATTTATGCGTCGAGTTGTCGTGTGATCAGTCAGGACTGGCTGTAAATCCGTGACGCCCAGCTCTGTCGCCTTTTGAACCAGAAAGTCGATGGCAGGGTGCTTCAGTGGCGCAAACATCAGCGTCAGGGGTGCCGCTGGTTGTTGCGGTCTGGACTGATGGGTTGCCCGCACCACAGTTTCTTTTTGATCGAGGTGCAGAATATCGCAGGCCCACTCGCCATCGTGGCCATTAAACAAAAAGACCTGATCACCGGCCTTTTTGTGCATCACGGTGCCCAGATAATGCGCCTGGTCACGGCTTAGTTGCACCGATGCCCCATTGGCAAGGTCATGGTCGACATAAAGCCGAATTTTGTTGGGGTCAAAAGCCATGGTCCCTCTGGTTGTCATCATCTCTCAATCGGGGTAACACACTGGCATGACAGAGCATCCCTCGCAACGCCCAGCAGATGCTGTACCTGGTAATTGGGTCGACGACTACGCACCCGAGCGCACCCGGCCCTATCTGCGGCTCATTCGTGCTGACCGGCCCGTCGGAGTGTGGCTGCTATTGTGGCCCTGCTGGTGGTCTATCATGCTGGTCAATGACCGGCCCATGGCTTCAACCATATGGATGCTGGTGCTTTTTGCTATTGGGGCTTTTGTCATGCGGTCGGTAGGCTGCATTATAAACGACCTATGGGATCGCGATATTGATGCCCAGGTGGAACGCACGACTGGTCGCCCCCTGGCCAGTGGTGCGATCACGCCGACCGGCGCCCTTGCCATGCTGGCATTGATGGCGACCATCGGGTTGCTGGTCTTGCTGCAGCTCAATGGCAAAGCCATCATCCTGGGCATAGCCTCGCTGCCGCTTGTGCTGTTGTACCCTCTGGCCAAGCGCGTGACCTGGTGGCCCCAAACGGTGCTGGGGTTGGTTTTCAATTGGGGTGCCCTGCTAGGTTGGACAGCAATGAGTGATCAATGGCCTGGCCTGCCGTCAATTTTGCTGTATTTAGGCTGCATGGCCTGGACGATTGGCTATGACACAATCTATGCCCACCAGGACAAGGAAGATGACGCCCTGGTCGGCGTAAAATCGTCGGCCTTGAAATTGGGTGGCAAGACCAAACCAGCGCTCTCTATCTTGTACAGCGCGGCGCTGGCGCTTTGGGCATTGATGGGCTTTTCGGCAGAACTGAACGCATTTTTCTTTGCGGGTCTGTGTCTTGCCGCTGTGCACTTCGTGTGGCAAATCCGCACGCTTGATATAGATAACCCTTCGCGTTGCCTTAAACTCTTCAAGTCGAATATTCACTATGGATGGATTATCTTTGCCGCCATCGCTTTGGGAACGGGATAGCCTATGACGGACCAAAAGACAGCTTTCGTAACCGGTGGATCTGGCTTCCTGGGTCGTCACATCATTGATTTGTTGCTGGCAGATGGATGGCACGTGACGGCCATGTATCGGGATGGGTCTGACGTTTCCCATCTGGAAGGCCGTAGTATCGATCTGGCAATCGGTGACATAACAGACGTCGGTTCAATCGACCAGGCTATGGCCCCTAATACAAATGCGGTGTTTCACGCGGCAGCTGACACATCCCAATGGTCCAAAAACAATGCCCGCCAGGATGCTATCAATATAGGTGGCACCAAAAACATGCTCGCCGTGGCCAAAGCAAAACAGGTTGGTCGCTTCATCCATACATCCAGTATCTCGGCCTATGGCTGCCAGGACGGCGTGATTACCGAGGAAAGTCCCAGCATCGCGGCCAATTCACCCCTGAACTACGAACGCAGCAAATTTGCAGCCCAACAATTGGTGATCGAAGCCGCGGCAAATGGCCTCGACACAGTCTTGTTGAACCCCACGGCCATTACCGGCCCAGCAGACACAAATAATTGGGCGCGCAGTTTTTACATCGCACGGGATGGCAGCATCCCCGGCGCGCCCTCTGGTGCGACATCGATGTGCGATGTGCGCGACGTCGCCCGGGCGCATCTGGCCGCTTTCGAGGTCGGCAAAAGAGGCGAGAACTATTTGTTGGGTGGCAAGGCTGTGTCCTACAAGATGATGTTGCAGGAAATTGCGTCTGTCGCCGGCGTGGAGGTCAATCTAAGAGCGGTGCCTGCCATCGGCATGACGATATTTGGGCGCTGGAATCAAATTGTGTCGATGTTCACCGGCAAGGAGCCCGATATCACGCCAGAGATCGCCTATATGATGAACCGGCACATGGAGTGTTCCGGCGAAAAGGCCAGACGCGAATTGAATTATCATGATCGGGATTGGCGAACCAGCATCAAAGACAGCTTTGACTGGCTGGTCGCCCAGGGCCTGTTCTAGTCCAGGGTAATCCCCAGATCTTCCAACAAATTGGCAACCTGCCCAATGACGATCAACACAGGGGGCTCTAGCGCCTTGTCCTTGACCAACTTTGGCAAATCTTTCAGCGATGTCCGACAAATCCGTTCCCTGTCTGTCGTTCCCTGTGATATCGCCAGCGAAGGCTGGTCGGCAGGCATGCCAGCGGCGATCAACTTGCTGCTGATTTCTGGCAATTTGGCCAGGCCCATATAGACGACCAATGTCGTGGCGGGGTCTGCCAGGCTGTCCCAATTCAGCTCTAGGGGTACATTCTTGCCGCATTGGGCTGTGACAAACCGGACACCATTGGCCACGCCGCGATGGGTCAGCGGCAGACCGATGCCCGACATAATGCCGGTGGCCGCCGTGATCCCGGGGACAACTTCGACCTCGACCCCCGCTGCCACCAAAGCCATGGCTTCTTCTGCCCCACGGCCAAAAACGAATGGGTCGCCACCCTTGAGGCGCACAACATTTGAGTATTGGCCGGCAAGGTCGACCAGCAGCGCATTGATCTCTGCCTGCGGAATAGAGTGCGTGCCGCCCTGCTTGCCCACATAGATACGCGCCGCGTCTTTGGGAATTTCAGCCAGAATTTCATCAGACACCAAGCGGTCATAGACCACAGCCTCGGCCTGGCGCACAAGACGCATGCCCTTGAGGGTCATCAGTTCAGGGTCACCGGGACCGGCCCCTACAAGATAAACTATGCTGTCCGTCATGGGAGTGACCTAATTCAGACGTCGACGAATTGCAATACCAAGCTGATTGCTAGGGTTGATGTTCAAAGGCGTCGACAATGATAACATGAACTTCTCCAGGTCCATGCGCGCCCAGTTCGATGGTTTGTTCGATATCGGCAGTGCGTGATGGGCCGGTCACAAAATTCACCGCCCGCGGTATAGAAATAGTGGCGTCGCGCAGCATTTGCCAGACGTCTTCATAGGGACCGACAATCGAGGATGCCTCCACAATCACGATATGAGTCTGACTGACGAAATTCAGTCGACTGTCCCTGTCCCGGCCGCTCAACAGGACCAAAGTACCGGTTTCGGCAACGCCAGCGAAACAGTCTGTTACTGCAATGATACCGTCCTTGGCCAGGTCCAGCCCAACGCGTTGCAGCGCCACTTGGGACCAAGGCAGGTTGTTCAGGACATCGCTGACAACAATTTCTGCATTAGGGAACAGCGCCGCCACCCGCGCGGGCACTTCGTTGACCGAGGCGACGGTCTCGATGGTCGCCTGTGATAACATCACCTTTTCACAGAACAGTGCGACCAATTGGGCCTGATCTTGCTGGACAAACGCCGGTACAAGCCGTTGGGATGACCATGCGGGCGGTGTCGCTTTCGCCGGTAATTTCGACAATATGGACTGGCGAGACGTCATCTAGCGCCTCCGCCATTGTTGCTGGAAACTGCCACCCTTGGGCGCCTTCATATCTCGGTACAACGTCCAGCTGGTGCCCATCGGCAGATGTTTGACCCAGCCTCTTTTGGCGAACAAACCAAGGACGCGCTGTACCATGGACAGGACCACGCGATACAGTGCCGGTTGGCGGCCAAGCCAGGACCACATGCCCAGACCAAATCGCATGGGTTTTGGTGTGAGATGGCGCGCGAATTCTTCTTCCCGCCAATGGCGCATCAGCGACGGCAATGGGATGCGCACCGGGCACACTTCTTCGCATTTCCCGCAAAAAGTCGATGCGTTTGGCAAATCAATGGCCTGTTCCACACCCGCCAACTGCGGCGTTAACACGGCGCCCATAGGGCCCGGGTAAACCGATCCATAGGCATGTCCGCCAATATTGGCATAGACAGGGCAGTGGTTCAGGCAAGCACCACAACGGATACACCGCAACATATCGTGATTGACACCACCCACCATATCGGATCGGCCATTATCGACCAGTACCACATGAAAATTCGATGGCCCTGCAGCATCCCCGGGTCGCTTTGCACCCGTAAAGAAGCTGACATATGAAGTCGTATCCTGACCTGTTGCTGATCGCACCAAAACCCGCAGCAGCGTGTGACAATCATCCATCGTCGGCACCACTTTTTCGATGCCGGTCACGACGATATGGGTATCTGGTATAGTGGTCACCAGGTCGCCATTACCCTCGTTGGTTACCAGGACAACCGACCCGGTTTCCGCAACCAGAAAATTAGCTCCCGTTATGCCGACATCGGCATTCATGAAAGATTTACGCAAAACCGACCGTGCCTGTTTTACCAGAGCCGATCGTTCGGTTAGCTTGTCAAAATATCCGTGTTTCTGGTGGTGTTCATAAAAGGTATCGGACACCTGTTCCTTGCTTAGATGAATGATGGGCGCAATGATGTGGCTGGGCTTTTCATCGCGCAGCTGAATGATATATTCGCCCAAATCAGTCTCGACACTTGCCAACCCCTTCGCCTCAAGATAGGGCCCCAGTTCAATTTCCTCGGTGACCATGCTCTTGCTTTTTGCGATATTCCTGGCCCCTTGGTCCAGACAGATCGCTGCAACTATTTCGCGTGCTTCCTGGGCGTCTGCGGCCCAATGCACTTGTCCCCCCTGGGCAATCACCTGATCTTCGAACTGGGAAAGATAAAACCCAAGATTATCAATGGCATGAGCCTTGATATCGCGCGCCCTATCGCGCATTTGCTCAAATTCAGGAAGTCGCCTTGCGGCTTGGTTGCGTGCCTCTACAAAACCCTCTTCAATATGCCCCAACGCTTTTTGCAGCACCGGATTACGAAGCGCCTTGCTGGCCTCTTGCTTGAATTGATTGCTGGTGACCTCCATCAATCATCAACCATATCGGCCAGGATTTCAGCCACGTGCCGAACTTTGATATCACTGCCTTGGCGATGCAGTTTACCTTCAATATTCAGCATGCACCCGACATCCCCGGCAACCAGGGTTGACGCCCCCGTCTGGACGATGTCCGAGGCTTTCCGTTCCGCCAGTCTTGAGGAAATTTCAGGATATTTGATGCAGAAAGTACCGCCGAACCCGCAACAGGTATCCGGGTTTTTCATCTCGGAAATTGTGACACCCTCCATCGCCGACAATAGCTTGCGGGGTTGGTCGTGAATACCCAGTTCGCGAAGACCCGAGCATGAATCATGATAGGTAATCGCCCCAATCGTCGAAGAACTTGATAATTCGGTCTTGGCAATGTCGGCCAAGAAGACGGTCAGCTCGAACGTGCGTGCGGCGAGCGCCACGGCTCTATCATGGTTAGCGCTCCCCTTTTCAAACAGTGTTGGGTAATGCCGAGAGATCATCGCTGCACATGACCCAGACGGCAAGACGACATAGTCAAATCCTGACAAGACATCGATGGTGTAAAGTGCTGCGGCAACGGCGGCGGCCCGATCACCACCGTTATAGGCTGGTTGCCCACAACAGGTCTGCCCTTCGGGAACTTCCAGTTGGTAGCCAGCGTCTTCAATCAACCTGGCGGCGGCAAATCCAACATTTGGGCGCATAAGGTCGACAAGACAGGTGGCAAACAGCGCCACACGCTTTCCCTTTGTCGAGGCTTCTGCCATGTACCTGCCCCCTTGCCCGACCGTTACTAGTAGGTCGGCAATTTGTAATCTTTATACTCTTCCCGAATCTTCATTTTTAACAATTTTCCGGTTGCAGTATGCGGCAATTCATCAACAAAAATAACATCATCTGGCACCCACCATTTGACGACTCTGTCGGACAAATAAGCCAGGACATCGTCTTTTGTCGGCGATTTTCCCTTGGCCGCGATGGCCAACAATAAGGGACGTTCATCCCACTTTGGATGGTACACGCCAATGACCGCGCATTCCGCAAGATCTGGATGGCCAACAGCGGCATTTTCCAGGTCGATAGAGCTAATCCATTCGCCGCCTGTCTTGATGACGTCCTTGGCGCGGTCGGTCAGCTGAACGAATCCTTCCTGGTCAATATGGGCTATATCACCCGTGTCGAAAAACCCTTCGTCATCGAGAATTTTGCCACCCTCGCCCCGAAAATAACTTTGCACAACCCAAGGGCCACGAACCATCAAATGGCCACTCGACTCGCCGTCCCAGGGCAGACGATTAGCGTCATCATCGGTAATCTTGAACTCAACACCATAGACACCGCGTCCCTGCTTGCACTTATAGTCCAACAGCGTTTCATACGGCAAATCCTGCATACTGGCCTTCATGGTGCCTAGGCTACCCAGTGGGTTCATTTCAGTCATGCCCCAGGCGTGGCCCACGATGACACCGTACTTTTTCTCGAACGTCTCGATCATCGTGCGCGGGGCCGCCGATCCCCCAATGACCACCCGGTCTAAAAAAGGCAGTTCCAGATTGTTTTCCTCGATGTGCGCCAACAACATTAACCACACCGTCGGCACTGCGGCCGTGAAGGTCACTTTTTCCTGGTTCAACAACTCATAGATGCTGGCGCCATCCATATGAGGCCCAGGCAGTACAAGCTTGGCCCCATGCATTGGTGCGACATAAGGGATTCCCCAGCCATTCGCATGGAACATGGGAACAACTGCCATCACGACAGTTTCAGAACCAATATTCAGTACATCAGGGGCAGCGCTCGCCATGGCATGCAGCACACAGGACCGGTTGGAATATAAAACCCCCTTGGGGTTGCCTGTTGTCCCTGACGTGTAACACATTGCCGCAGCAGTGTTTTCTTCGAATGTTGACCATACCAGATCGCCGTCTTGGGCATCGATCAGATCTTCATAACACATGACATTTTTCAGGCTCGTATCCGGCATATTTGCCTTGTCAGTCATGATGATGAAAGCCTCTACCGTCTGCAACTGAGGTTCCAAACGCTCAAGAATTTTGATGAAGCTGGTATCGGTAAATATGAATTTGTTTTCGGCATGGTTGATGATGTACGAAATCTGGTCTTCATACAGCCGAGGATTGACCGTGTGTGTGATGGCCCCTATGCCCGTGACGCCGTACCAGACTTCAAGATGGCGGTAGGTGTTCCAGCCAAGGGTCCCGATGCGGTCGCCCAGTTTCACACCCAGCGCCTGCAATGCTTGCGCAAGTTTGCGGGATCGCAGGCCCATATCGCGATAGGTGTATCGATGGATAGGGCCCTCGACCGTGCGGGTGATGATTTCCTGTTCGGCGTGAAATTTCTCTGCCTGTTCCACTAGGGAAGAGACCAGCAGTGGCCGGTCCTGCATTTGTCCAAGCATGATACTATCCTTGTTAAGTTTCTTCAAAAGACCTAGCCCGTTAGCTGCGAGGTCAGAAGTGTTCCTACCGGTTACGATCTATCACTAAAGCTGTTTCGGCGCGCCGGATAAACGACGATGGGTTTTCCCGCTCTTCAAGTTCCGCGACCCCTGCGCTAATACTGATTTTTTGATCGACCCCAAAATCAAATGCACTAATTGTTGCCTTCAGGCGATTTTTCGCGATAGCGACCGCGTCAATGCCGCTTTCGGGCAACAACCAGGCAAAGCGCTCGACCATCCAATGGCTTGTCAGGTCTCCCCGGCGACTACCGGTGCCCAACAGCTCCGCAATCTGTACTAAAATTCGGTCGCCGACAGCGTGCCCCAGACTATCATTAATGCTTCGAAAGTCGTTGAGTTCCAACAACACCAGAGACAATGGATGACCGTATCGGGCAGCCCGGCCGATTTCCATCTCGAGGAAGGCATTGAATGACCGACCATTGAACAGATTGGTTAGCGGGTCCATCAACGTGCTTTGCCGATCCCAGAACGTCCGAATGCCGACACGAACCTGCGCCATAAGCTCTTTGGGATCAAAGGGTTTGGACAAATAGGCGTCTGCACCCATATCAAGGCCCGCGACTTTATCATCGACAGAATCCTTGGCGGTCAACATGATCACATAGGCAAGCGCCGTTCTGGGATTTTCACGAATGCGGCGGCAAGTCTCCAGCCCGTCCATCACAGGCATCATGACGTCAAGAACGACGACGTCTGAAACATGATCGTCTAATAAATCCAGTGCTTCTTCACCATTGCCAGCTTCTCGAAATGTATATTTCGCGAGATCAAAATGGACCGACAACATTTCGCGAATTGTGGCTTCATCATCGACAATCAGAACTTCAACCACAGACTATCTCCATCTACAAATGCTATGGGATTTTAGAACTCTAAACTTTAATTCGCTGCTGACCATATCAATCTCAGGTTAACTCCGGAATATCAAAAACAAATTTCGAGCCATTGCCAAATGAACTGGTGGCCGAAATGCTACCGCCATGCAACTCCACAAGGCTGCGGGTAATGGCAAGGCCCAAACCCGTCCCCCCGGCTTTTCTTGTCTGAGAGCTATCAACCTGCCGAAAACGGTCAAAGACAGTTTCCAACTGGTTATACGGAATACCAATGCCCGTATCGGTCACGGTAAAGATCACTCCTCTGGCACTGACAGCTGCCTGGATTTTAATTTCGCCCTCTTCCGTAAATTTGATGGCATTACCAACCAGGTTAATCAGTATCTGTTTCAGTCTTGTTTCATCTGCATGAACGATTCCGTCTTGAACTTCTGTCTCTATCTTCAGCTCTTTTTCTTTGGCTTGCTCGTCCATGATTGCAGTAACAGCGCCCACCACGGCTTGGATTGACAAAGGGACCCGATGCAATGACAGGCGCCCGGACTCGATCCGTGATATATCCAGCAAGTCAGAAACAAGCGCCAACAGATGTTCGCCTGAATGCTTCATGTTATTGGCCAGTCGGGCGACAACTTTAGGCTCAGGCATTTGCTCTGCATCTGATAACAGCGGCAAATAACCCAGGATAACCGTCAGGGGCGTACGAAGTTCATGGCTGACGGTCGCGATGAATTCGCTTTTGACACGATCCATTTCTTTTTGTTCTGTCACATCGCGCAAAGCGGCGACAAAGATCGGACCCGAAGAATAGTTCAATCGCGCCAATGTCAGGACAAGCGGAAACTTGTCCCCGCTGAGACGCTTACCTTCAATTTCAGCCACATGGGCTGACCGATTACGCCAACTTCGTGACGTCGAATTGGTCAGCCCATTCAGTCTGTCGCGTTCATCCGAGGGCACCAGCAGGTCATCCATGGATGCATTGACCAGTTCACTTTCCAGCCGACCGAACATGGCGCGAACTGCCGGATTCACCGACAAAATTGTGCCGCTGGAATTAAAGGTTATCACCCCATCGCCAATGTTATTCACCACGGCTCGTAGTCTGGCAGCGGTGTCCATTTCCATACTCAGGATCAAGCCCATCAACGCGGCGATATAACTAAACTGTTTGAGAACATGGGCAATGTTGAAGTTGGTATCGAAGACAGTACTGGACGACGCCATGAAGACGATCTGGGTCATGAACCCCAAGATCAAAGAGATAATCAACCAGTATTCAAAAACATCAAAACGCCATTTGCCCTTGTACAAGTACCCAATCACTGTCGTTAGCAAAAATATCGCCGGGATTAACTCAACAGGACGAGCCAACAAAAAATCAGGGAAATACGCCCGTGGCAGAGGCACAACAACAAGGGCGATTACCGTCGCTGCCATAAATACTGCAGAGAAACCCAACAGGGTCGATTCACGAATACGATCTGGGGCACCCTTGCGTTCTTCTCGTAACCAGCCAATCCAGCCCAACATCAGGAAAAGCGCCAGGAATTGACGGGAGGCCAGCCAGCCCCATTCCATCAACGCAGGATAGTCTGAAGCCGAATATTGGCTGAACAGGTCAGTGGTAATCAGTGATTGGAACCCATCCAGCAGGCCAGCGCCCAAAAAACCTATGCCAACATAATAGAATGTTGTTTCACGGCGGGCTGCATATCTGACGAGCGCCATGATGCCCACCACCACAGCCAGCAAGGATGCCGATACTTCCAAAGTGGTATGTTCCGGCGCATCTGTCTGCCACGAGCCACCCTGCACCAGGAAGAAGGTGACCACCGGCACAACTGCCGTCAATGCATAGACAATAATACGCAAATTCAAGATTTTTTCCGTTTCTATGTCCCCTAGTCACAAGAGTCTAAGCACTCTGAGGGCATCTGCCAAAGAAAATGTCTCGGATGGCAAATCACCTACTAGTGTTTAGACATCTAGATCAATTTTGAACAATTGGTTTGAAATTCCGTCTGGGCGAGGCATCGTCGGTTTTTCCTCGATAAAATCCCTTTGGAATAGCGGACAGGGCGCTATGCTTTGGGCCTATTTCCGGCTGATAGCGGGGCTGGCCACCGACATTGGGTCCTCTGTATCGCATGGCGTCGTCATTGCCAGCGAATACGGCCTGCCGGCACTGGTCAACACAGGCAATGGCACCAGCAGCATCAGGTCAAGCGACCGCATCCGATTGGACGCCAACCAGGGATACATCAAAATTTTGGAAAGCGCTGGCGAAATATTGGAAAGTGCTGGCGACGCCGACTGAAATTTCGGACAGTCAAATCACATTAACCTCTCAAAAGGCAGTATTAAGAATGAGTGATATCCCCGAAG
>Ga0114949_10000088_pt1 | contig 36310 bp, 32 predicted proteins | sample N074metaG_FD_83505 | JGI IMG/M metagenome (GOLD analysis project Ga0114949, IMG submission 83505) | Deep subsurface microbial communities from Kermadec Trench to uncover new lineages of life (NeLLi) - N074 metaG | ecosystem: Environmental > Aquatic > Marine > Ocean trench > Sediment | place...
ACCGACTCGACACTCTTGGGGTCGACGGACAGAGTCCCGACTTCTTTTGCCACCGATTCCGCGGTGATCTCGTCTTTCCGGACAGGCCCTTTTTGGCTCAGGAATCCACCGCGCTCAGCCTGAAGGTTCTCGACCATCGCCTCCCGTATCTCTGAGATCCTTGAGGGTATGGTGCGTTTACGTGATCGACGGACAGCAACCGATCGGCGGGCGACGTTCATCGACTTGAACCGGGCCCATACCTCTGCCATATGTTCGACTCCGGTGTAGGCGAAGTCGATTGGATCATCAGCGAGGAAAGTTATCTCTTCCCCTGCCAGGTCCACCTGAAAGGCACTCGAAACAAGACGCCGAGCTTGGACGTCATAAAGAGACCACCGACCAAGAGATTCGCCCTCGAGGATCACCTCAAACTGAACGTCTTCGACCAGCAAGGTGGCCGGAACCCCCGGGTGGTCGATTTCTGGTACCCGGATTTGTCCGGTGAATTTCACCGCATTACCTACCCATCAGCCAAAGACTAATTTGGATTTTCACAGCTTACGATCCCATTGGTCGGCGGAATGTCAATACCGGTCTAGCGGTAGGCGTCCAATGGAGGGCAGGCACAGATCAGATTCCGGTCGCCACCCACACCGTCGATCCGACCAACCGGCGGCCAGTACTTATCGAACCTGAGGCTTTCGACAGGAAAGGCTGCTTCCTCCCTCGTATATGCACGATCCCAGTCGTTGGCCGCAACATCCTCCGTGGTGTGGGGAGCGAGAACCAGCGGATTGTCATCCAGTGGCCACTCCCCTGAACCGACTCGGTCCGCTTCGGAACGGATCGCGATCATCGCCTCGCAGAATCGGTCGAGCTCCTCGAGACTCTCCGATTCCGTCGGCTCGACCATCAATGTGCCCGCCACCGGAAAGGAGAGGGTGGGGGCATGGAACCCGTAGTCGATAAGGCGTTTAGCCACGTCCTCGGCGGTTATCCCGGTCTCCTTGGCGAGTGGGCGAAGGTCGAGAAGGCATTCGTGGGCAACACGGCCGCCTTGGCCTGAGTAGAGAACCGGGAAATGGGGGTCGAGTCGTCGAGCAACGTAGTTCGCTGACAGGATCGCCACCCGAGTCGCTTGTCGCAGCCCGTCGGCTCCCATGAGACGGACGTAGGCGTATGGAATGGGCAGGATCCCGGCCGACCCGAAAGGAGCCCCTGATACGGGCCCAATCCCTGTCTTTGGACCGGCTGCGGGCAGGAGAGGATGACTCGGAAGGAACGGCGCCAGATGTGCCACAGCTCCCACAGGCCCGATGCCGGGACCTCCGCCGCCATGGGGGATGGTGAATGTCTTGTGAAGATTGAGATGACCAATATCGGCACCAAACTCGGCCGGGCGGGCCAGCCCTACCAACGCATTGAGGTTGGCGCCGTCGACATAAACCTGACCCCCATGGGAGTGGACAGTCTCCGTCAGTCGTTTGATTTCTTCCTCGAAAACGCCATGTGTCGAGGGGTACGTCACCATCGCCACCGCCAGCTCATCGGCATGATCTGCGGCCTTGGCATCGAGATCGTCGAGGTCGACGTTGCCTCCGTCGTCGGTGGCAACAACAACGACACGCATACCGGCCATCACGGCTGATGCGGCATTGGTCCCATGGGCTGAGGCGGGGATGAGGCACACATCACGATGCTCATCACCCCTCGATCGGTGATAGGCGGATATGGCAAGAAGACCTGCCAGTTCCCCCTGAGATCCCGCATTGGGCTGCAATGAGACAGTGTCATACCCGGTGATGTCGGCAAGGTAAGTCTCCAGCTCCCTGATCAGCTCCATGTAGCCCGCGGCTTGATCTATCGGCACATATGGGTGGATGTCAGCAAATCCCGACCAGGTCATCGGGATCATCTCGGTCGTTGCGTTGAGTTTCATGGTGCACGAACCGAGCGGAATCATGCTGCGGTCCAAGGCCAGGTCCCTGTCGGCAAGTCTTCGCAGATAGCGAAGCATCTCATGCTCCGACTGGTGGAGACTGAATACGGGATGAGTCATGAAGGCGGACTTTCTCGTCGCTTCGACCGGGATGCCACCCACGCCAGACGAGTGAGGCCTCTTCGCCCCAAATGCCACCAGAACCTTCAGAACGATCTTCTCGGTGGTCTTCTCATCGAGCGAAATCCGGACGTGGTCGTCGTCGACAAACCCCAGGTTGATGCCGGCCTTCAGCGCGCGAGCGATGATCTCCGTGGCCCTCCCCGGCGTCCGAACCGTGATGGTGTCAAACCATGTCTCACTGGTGAGTCGATAGGCCGACTCGGCCAACCCTTCCGCCAGAAAGGTCGTGAGTCGGTTCACTTCACCAGCGATGGCTTTGAGACCTTCAGGTCCGTGCCAACACCCATAGAGACCGGCGATCACCGCCAGAAGAACCTGGGCTGTGCAGACATTGGATGTCGCCTTTTCGCGACGGATGTGCTGTTCCCTCGTTTGAAGTGCCAGCCGATAGGCGAGGCGACCAGCGCTGTCTTTGGAGACGCCAACGAGACGGCCGGGCAGACCTCTCACCAGTTTCTTCCTGGTCGAGATGAACCCGGCGTGGGGCCCTCCGTAACCAAAAGGCACACCAAAACGCTGCGCCGACCCGACCGCTATGTCGGCTCCCCACTCCCCCGGTGGTGTGAGCATCGTCAAGGAAAGAAGGTCGGCGGCGACCACGACCACAGCATTGGCCTCGTGGAAGGAGTCGGCGACATCCCGGTGATCACGAATTGCGCCGCTCGAACCCGGGTATTGAAGAAGCACACCAAAGGCGAGGGACGGGTCAACGTCATCATCCATGTCACGCACATCGATTCCTGCGGCTCTTGCCCGGGTCCCCACAACAGCCTTCGTCGGCTCGTGACAGTCCGGATCGACGTAGAAGATCTTGCCGTCGCCTCGATAAAGACGACGGCTCATTGCCATTGCCTCGGCGGCGGCTGTTGGCTCATCGAGAAGAGAAGCGTTTGCGATGTCCAGACCGGTGAGATCCGAGACCATTGTCTGGAAATTCAGGAGAGCCTCGAGACGACCCTGGGAAATCTCAGGCTGATATGGGGTGTACGCGGTGTACCACGCCGGATTCTCGAGGACATTCCTCTGAATAACTGGAGGCATGATCGTGTCGTGGTAACCAAGCCCAATGAGGGATGTGAGCACCTGGTTCAAGCCGGCGAGTTCCTGGAGCCTCGCCACAACTTCCGGTTCGGTGAGGGCATCGGGCAGGTTCAACTCTGTATCGAGGATGGATCCAGGGACTGTCTGGTCGATCAGATCGTCAAGCGACGTTGCCCCGATTGTCGCCAGCATTTTCTCGACGTCCGAGACGCGTGGCCCAATGTGCCGGTCTTGGAATCTCTCCGTGGGATGGGGCATTGGTGTCTCCTAAACGACGTGCCCTTCCCCGCTGTCGTGAACTTCAGCGCTGCCTCGGCCGACGGTCCTATTGGCCTGAGAGATTCCGGGAAGGAGTTGCCCCTTCGGCGCCCCGACCTCGGGGCTCTCCCGTCGACTTCGTTGACAGCCCCATCATAAGGCGAATCCAAGGAGAGGGGCCGGGCCGCCAACTCCAGCTAAACGTTGAACCTGAACTCCACTACATCGTTGGGTTTCAAGACATATGACTTGCCCTCGGTTCGAACCAGGCCCTTGGAGCGAGCCGCTTGCCATGAGCCGGCATCAACCAGAAGGTCGTAGTCCACGACCTCGGCCGCAATGAAGCCACGTCGGAAGTCGGTATGGACCACACCTGCCGCCTCCGGAGCGGTGGCGCCGGAGCGAACCGTCCAGGCACGCGTCTCCTTCTCACGACCCGTGAGAAAGGTCTGCAAACCCAAGACGCGATATGCCATCCGAATCACAGCGTGCAGACCGGGCTCGTCCTGGCCAACGGACGCCAACAGCTCGATCCGATCCTCGAGCGCCAGCTCGGTCAACTCGGCTTCTATTTGGGCGTCAAGAAACAGAGCGTCGGCCGGCGCCACGATTGCAGCAAGTTCGGACTTGCGGTCGGGGGACGTCAGCAAGGTCTCGTCAGCGTTGAAGACATAGATCACCGGCTTGGCCGTCAAGAGATGCAGATCGGCGAACTCGGCCTGTCGATTCATGAGCGCAGCGTTTCGGCTCACCATCTCGCCAGATGCAACGACAGCACGAAGAGTCTGAAGGAGGTCAACGTGAGGCTGAAGCGTCTTGTCGATCGTGGCCTGTTTCTCCAGGCGAGGGAGACGCTTGTCGATTGTTTCAAGGTCGGCAATCGCCAACTCCGCCTCAACGGTCTCGATATCCCTCTGCGGATCAAGATCGTGATCGACGTGGACGACGATTGAGGACCCAAATGCACGCACAACGTGGCAGATGGCATCGACGTCGCGGATGTTGCCCAGAAACTGGTTGCCCAGCCCCTCACCCTCGCTGGCACCTTCCACCAGACCGGCGATGTCGATGAAAGTGACAGTTGCCGGTGTGATTTTCTTCGACTTGAACACCTCGGCCAGAATTTCGAGACGCCCGTCAGGGATGGGGACGATCCCCGTATTCGGATCGATAGTCGCAAACGGATAGTTGGCGACAAGGACCCCGGCGCTGGTCAGTGCGTTGAAGAGCGTGGACTTGCCAACGTTCGGCAAGCCGACGATTCCGATCGAAAGACTCATCGGCAAGGCAGGTTAGAAGGGCGCCAGCACACGAGTGGCGTGTCGCTGGAATAGCTACCGTGCCGTCGATGCAACGCATCGCCGTCATTGGCGCAGGCTCGTGGGGGACCACGGTGGCCTCTCTAGCTGCGAGATCTGTCCCCACCACCCTTTGGGCACGTCGCGCCGAGCTCGCCTCGGCAATCAACGACACGAGAGAGAACAGCGACTACCTACCCGGCCACCATTTGCCCGACCTCCTCGAGGCAACCTCGGAACTGGAGACGGCGGTGCGAGGGGCCGATGCCCTGGTGGTTGCCGTCCCGTCACATGGGTTTAGAGCAGTCTTCAGAGAGGCGGCGACAGCCATCAGCAACGACACCCCGATCATCTCTCTGACCAAAGGGATCGAGCAAGGCACGCTGGCGACCATGACGGAAGTCGTGGCTGCCGAGGCTCCAGATCATGATTCATCACGGATGGGTGTTCTCACTGGGCCCAATCTCGCCTCCGAGGTCATCGACGGCCAACCAACGGCTGCCGTCATCGCAATGCGAGATGCCGACACGGCGCGCTCGATCCAGGATGTCCTCATGGGACCGACCTTCCGCATCTACACCAACGACGATGTGATCGGCTGTGAGTTGGGAGGCGCTCTCAAGAATGTGATGGCAATCGCCGCCGGGATGTCGGATGGCCTGGGGTTCGGCGACAATTCCCGCGCCACTCTGATCACACGAGCGCTCGCCGAGTTGACACGCCTCGGTGTGACCCTGGGAGGGCAACCGACAACCTTTGCCGGCCTCGCCGGTATGGGTGACCTGATCGCGACCTGTAGCTCCACTCGAAGCCGGAATCACCGCGTGGGGGTAGGTCTTGCCGAGGGGAAGAGCCTCGATGAGATCGTTGCCGAGATGAACATGGTCGCCGAGGGGGTCAAGACGACGAAAAGCGTTCTCGGTCTCGCTGCTCGGGCAGGAGTCGAGATGCCGATCGCCGAACACGTGGGACAGGTGTTGCACGAGGGGGTTCATCCCAGGGACGCAGTCCTCAGCCTCATGACCCGTGAGGCAAGGTCGGAGCACTGATGGGCGAGAAGACGCTGATAAGTAGGCTGCCCGAACGCGGAGTGACAGATCGCCAACAGATCAACGAGATCCTCGATGAAGGTTTCGTTTGTCACGCCGCATACGTAATCGAAAACCGACCGGTTGTGATTCCGACGCTATACGTGCGGAATGGTGACCAACTGCTCCTCCACGGGTCGAACTCGTCGGGTTTGGTCAAAGCGGTCAGGGATGGGTCGCCTCTGAGTGTCGGGGTGACCCACATCGACGGACTGGTCGTGGCCCGGAGCGGGTTCCACTCGTCGGCCAACTATCGCAGTGTCGTGGTCCACGGGCAGGGACGTATTCTCACCGGTGAGGAACACGAGAAGGCGCTAGACGTGATCGTCGACATCTTGATCCCCGGCCGCCTCTCCGACATCCGTCGGCCGACCGAGGCGGAGATCAAACAAACCTCGGTCATCGGACTCCCCCTTGATGAGGTCTCCGCCAAGGTGCGCTCGGGAGGCCCTAATGACGATCCTGATGATCTGAAGTCGGACGCGTGGGCAGGTGTCATCCCGCTCAGTGTCGTCGCCGGAGACCCCGAGCCGTCAGATGATCTACGTGACGGGATCCCGACCCCGGATTATCTCCAGCCCAACCGGGGTTAACCGGCACAGATTCGACTGCAACCACTCCGATCCATCAGGGGTTCTGAATACATGACCACACCACGAATTCTGACAACCTCGCACGGGACCAACCGGGATGCCTTTGCTCCCATCGACTGGGGCCTCTTCGTGTCGCTCAGCCTGATATGGGGTGCCTCGTTCCTTTTCATGGCGATAGGACTCGACGCGTTCCACCCTGGACTGGTCACATGGCTGAGAGTTGGTTTCGGCGCGGCGGTGATCGCCATTCTTCCCAAGGCCCGCAAAGCGAAGATCGAGACTAGAGACCTCTCACGCGTTGGAATCCTTGGCCTCGTCTGGATCGCTCTGCCAATGACTCTTTTCCCTATTGCGCAGCTATGGATCGATTCCGCCGTCGCCGGGATGCTCAACGGGGCGACTCCAATCTTCACCGCTCTGCTGGCCACCATCCTCCTCAGGGCCCTTCCCGGACGGCTCCAAATGGCAGGACTCGCCGTTGGTTTCGTCGGGATCGTGGCGATCGCTCTGCCTTCGGCCGGCACCGGGACGACGGCCACCATCGGTGTGGTCATGGTCCTGGTGGCCACCATTGCTTACGCCGTCGCTCTCAACATGGTTGCCCCGCTTCAGCAGCGTTACGGATCGCTCCCCGTCATCGCTCGAGCCCAGTGGGTCGCCGCGGCCGCAGTGACTCCGTTCGGAATATATGGACTGACACAATCCTCTTTCGCTTGGCCATCGCTGCTGGCGTTGCTGGCTGTCGGGGTTGTGGGAACAGGAGTGGCGTTCGTACTCATGGGCACCCTCTCGGGACGTGTCGGCCCTACGCGATCCGCTTTCATCACATACGCAATTCCGGTCGTGGCCCTGATTCTCGGGGTCGTGTTCCGCAACGAGATCGTTGCTCCGGTAGCTGTGATCGGTGTCGTCCTGGTGATCGCCGGGGCCCTGCTGGCGTCACGGCGAGAGGTCTAGGACTTCCCCCACCCCGGTGTTCAAGCCGCCGGCCGAGATGCACTCCGGAGGGCACGCATCGCCAGCTCCTTGTCGCCGAGACGATGGCGAAGCTCACGCTCCAGGCCGCCGATCGGATAGAGATTCTGGGGTGCTCGCGGGTCTTTGTGACTCGCTGAGGCAAAACGGGGAAGAGTGGCGCTGACACGAGTCGCTATGCGTGCGGCATCCGCCACCGGCCTGTCGGCATCTATCTCACAGCGAACCAGTCCACCGGCCGGCCCTTCGTGATTGGCCAGTCGGAGATACCAGGAGAAGCGGCTCCAAGATGTCGTAGTGAGAAACAGCGGCGTGCGGTATCCGGCTGGTAGCTCCATAAGAACCGAGCGCAGCTCCATTGGCAGATATTGAACCTTCTGGGTCTTGACGTAACCAACGGCGTTGTCGAGGTCCCTTGCGTGGGAAAGCGGTCCGTCGACAACCAGCAGTTCGGCGGCTCCGGCCTTGCGAGCAGCAATGGCCTCGAGGGCTCCCATCCGCTGCTGGATGCCGAGCCAGAGCTCCTCGGAAGTGGTCCCCTTTGTCGCCTTTACCTCGTAGGTCCCAACGCCGGTCTCGATGTCGGCGGCGGGAGCTGAGGTGAAAAGCCCCCTCTCCACCTCTGCGACCTCGAGTGTGGCCTTGCCGTTGCAACGCACGGCACCCGCGGCATACGTGGCTGCCAGGGCAAACCCCGGGAAGTCCGGTGGTTGCTCGATCCAAAGAGTGGCGTCCACTCTGCGAACACCATCAATAAAGAGAACGTCGTCCAGGTGGTCGATCTCTGGCAGCAAGGGACGCCAGCCTTTTATCGGAAACTCGACTGATGGGTCGACATTCGAGGATGCGTCCTCGAGTGCCTGCTCGGTGGGCGCCCCGTAGTCGGAGTCCCAAGCTTCAACGGTGAACCTCACGAGACCTTCACCACCTTCGATCCGGCTGGTTCGCGGGACACAACGAAGCGAACAGGTGCCCGTGATGCCAGCTCCTTCACGTGAGTAATCACGCCGACCACCAGTCCCCTGCCGGCCAGATCCTCGAGAACAGAGGCAACAGTGTCCAACGACTCATCATCGAGTGTGCCGAACCCCTCGTCGAGGATGATGGCGTCGAGGTCGGCACCACCCGCGGCCGCCAGCGTCTCGGCCAAGGAAAGTGCAAGAGCGAGAGAGACAAGAAATGTCTCGCCACCGGAGAGCGTGGACACGCTTCGGGTCTCGTTGGCATTGCGGTGGTCGACAATCGAGAAAGTGCCGTCATCGTCGGAACTGAGGGAGTAGCCGCCGTCCGACAACTGAGAAAGGAGGTCATTCGCCCCGGCGACCAGGTCAGCCATGGCTCCAACCATCAACCATCTTTCGAAGCCGTTTGCTCTCAGGTGATTGGCGAGACCCGCGGCCACCTCTTGCTCAGACTCCGAGGCCTGAGACACTTTGGCCAATTCCGTTGCATCTCGCCGTGCCTGTTCGATGGCGGCCGTCTTCTGACGGGCCACCTCCAACTCGGAAGCGACCTGGACGGCGAACGGCTCGACTGCCGGCACGCCAGCTTTCTCCAATTTCGAAACCAGATCCTCCCTGGCGACTCGAGCCCCGGCCCCGGCCTCTTTCACTCTGACCTCGGCACCGGTTCTCTCGGCCGCCAGCTTCTGGCTGACCTCGTCTCTCCACAGCATGAGCTCTTTCCACTGCACGATCACATCGTCGCTCTCAGGAACCGGCGGCTCCAGATCGGCCACACGCAACTGGGCGGTCGTGAGATCCCTACCCACCCGTCGCACCGAATCGGCCAGGTCTTCAAGAGTGGAACCCGCCTTGTCGACCTCATCCTTGCGGCGCACGACGTCCTCGTGGGACGACGCGAGGTCTGAGGTCAATCTGACCACCTCCTCTTCCTGGCGCTCGAGATCATCGAGGGAAGGAGCGGCCTTCATCTCGGCGGCCAACTGGTCGTGCTGGGTCTTTTGCTCAGAGAAACTGGTCTCCATCCGGGTAAGCGCCTTATTCGCCTCGTCGAGGGCAATCCGAGCCTCGTCGACATCACGGCCGGCGCTCTCCTCATCAGCCTCCAGCTCTGACACCTCAGAGGATGGAGGGCGAGAGGGAACGCTCAGCACCTCGTGATCACACACCGGGCATGGTTCTCCGACGACCAGCGTGGCGGTCAGGACATGGGCGGCGTGGGAGACCCGACTGGCTGCCAGACGGCTGCGAATCTCCTCGAGGTTCTCGCTGGCCGTTGTCAGTTCCGACTGAGCAACCGTCACCCGCGCCTGAGCGCTCTCAGGATCATGCTGAGCCAGTCGCTCCGCCATCTCGCTCAGCCTGACATGGGACCTCCGGAGAGCCCTGATCTCATCGACTGAAACAAGAGAAGCAAATCGGGCCTCCAGCTCTCCGGTCTGTCCACGCGCCACCTCGATTGCGCTCTCGGCATCGGCAAGCCTCTCCCTTGCGCCGGCGGCCAATTGATCGAGCTCATGGATACGGTCAGGGGGCTCGATTTCGGTGAGTCGGAGCAGCGATCCTTTGATGCGCTCTACTTCTTTCCTTTCCTCGTCGCAATCAGAATCCAGTCGAGCCAACCGCTCCTCGTCTACCACGATCGTCTTCGCTAGCGCATCGAGGACCTCGAGACGATTTTCGGACTCCTTGACAATCTCCTCGTCCGGAAGTTCGATTGCCTCCAGTTGACGTCGGGCTACGGAGGCCCGGTCGCCGGCCACCGATTCCCGGGTCCTGGCCAAAGAGCGAACCGTCGAATAGACATCCAAGCCAAGCAGGTTCCGCAGCAACGATTGGCGCTCTGCTTTTTTCGAGGTGAGGAAACGGGCAAACTCGCCCTGAGGCAGCACCACCGTCCTCGTGAAGTCGTCAAAGCGAAGTCTGAGAAGGTCCTCCACCTCGCGTGTGACATCGTCGGCGCCGTCGGCCAGAACCTTGTCACCCCTCTGGAGCCGGGCTTCCGTGACCGTGGCTCCACCTGACTTGGTTCTCTCCGCCATCCGTACCGCTGTGTAGACAACCCCTCCGACGTCGAAGTCGACTGCGACACGGGCCCGCACGGCGCCGGCCGAGATTGCAGGCGCCACCGCGTTGCCCCCGAGGCGTGGCACACGACCGAATAGGGCAAAGATCATGGCGTCGACGAGACTTGATTTCCCCGACCCGGTAGGTCCGGACAGCGAAAAGAACTCGACACCTTCCAAATCCAATTCGACGGCAGACCGATACGCGGAGAAGCCTTCGGCCCGGATCCGGAGCGGCCTCATGCCCCCCTCCTCATTTCGCAGCCTCGTCGAGGAGCGCGGCAAACAGAGACTCCAATCTGGAGTCCTCAACGCCCTTCTCGGTCAGATACCGGTGAAACGCCTCGGTCGGCTTGAGTTTCTGACGCGGTTCGGACTCCCGTCTCACCGGATCTGTCGCCTCGAGGACTACCTCGACAACGTCGGGGATTGCGTCTCGAACCTGATCGGCCAGTCCGACCCTGGCCTTCTCGACAAGTTCGACCTTGACATACGCGTCGGTGACATCGTCGGCAAGGGCCAGGACTTCATCGAGGGTCCCCCGAATCGTCCTGAGCCGACGTCCCGCCGAGAGCGGGACTGCTGTGACTTTGGCGGGGAGTCCCGGCGATGCCTCGACTAGAAGGACGCCCTTCTGGTCTGCGACCTCGCCAAAGTCGAGTTGGAGCGGGGAACCTGAGTACCAGACGGCGCTGGAGTGCGGCATCTTCTGCTGACGATGCAGATGGCCGAGGGCGACGTAGGAAAGGTGGCCAGGGAACAAACTCGACGGAATCGCGTAACCAAAGATGTGAGCCTGACGCTCCCCGCCCCCGGCCAACGCTCCGTAGACAGTGAGATGGCTCACGAAGACGTTCACCGTCCCGGCCGTCATGTCCCGAGTCAGCTTCTCGACGATTCTTCGGAGCCGGTCCTCGAACAGGCCGGCATGTTGGTCGGGGTCGGAGCTCATGATGTGCTCGGCCTTGACGATCCCGCGCTGTGAGACGAAGGGCAGAAGGGCCAGCTTCACCCCGATCTCCCCAAATTCGACAGTGCCGCCACTCTCCGGCGAGCGAGGCATCCCCACCACAGTCACACGACCCATCTCCAAAAGGGGCGCGACCGCGTCGAGACGCGCAGCGCCGTCGTGATTGCCGGCAACCACGACGACCGGTGAAACTTCAGCCAGGTCAAGCAACGCCCTCCAGACGATCTCCTCCGAGAGAGCCGTTGGCGACGAAGCATCGAAGAGATCCCCGGCGACGACGGTCAGATCGACTTGGTTCGAGACAGCGATCTCGATCAGCTCGGCAAGAACCGCCCGATGCTCCTCGGACCTGTCGCGGCCCCGGATACGCCGGCCCACATGCCAATCGGAGGTGTGGAGGATCTTGACTGCCACCGGACCGATCGTAGAGGAGCGCTGTGACAGATCTAGCGATCTTCTAGAGATCCTCGAATGGGTCCTCCGGCCCGCCATCGCCCAGTACCGGAACCGCCTCGGAGGCACGTGTGGCCCAGGCGGGGAACGGGAATTCGAGAACCAATGGCACCGGCAGCTGGGGCTGGGTGAGGATCATCGTCCCCGGCTTGATGATCGTGGCCCGCTGGCGATGAACCGCAGGGAGAAACCCATATTCCTCTCTCGCTGCCTCGGCCGAGTCGAGACGACCCACGACCCGTATCGAGGAGTTGGCGATGATCCGCCGCTCCACCTCCGAGGCCGTCTGCTGGGCTCCTATCAGGATCACGCCCAGTGACCGGCCTCTCTCCGCAATGTCGAGAAGGATTTCTTTGATCGGGCTGGTTCCCTCCCGCGGTGCGTACTTGTTCAACTCGTCGAGAACGACCAAGAGAAGCTCTTCGCTTTGACCGGCCTTCTCTTTCTCCTCAAAGGCCTTCCTGAGGGTGACGCCGACAACAAACCGTTTGGCCCGATCGTTCAGATTGTGCAGGTCCACAACGGTCACCTGACTCCGATCGCGATCGATGCGATGACGTTCAGGGTTGGGGACATCGGATCGGATCAGCCTGCCCAGGTGGCGCACAGACCCCTGCAATCGCCGAACAAAGGCGTTGATCGTGCCGGTGCCCATTGCCGGTCCGGCCCATTGGTAGCGGTGGTCTTCGGACTGGACGCGATCTGTGATGAGGTCGGCCAAGTCCCTGAAGGTGCGCACTGCCACGCCATCAATGACCGCCGCGCCGCTGTCGTTCGACTCGATCTTTCGGAGCTGGGCCATCACGTTGTAGACCACGGTGGTGTATTGGGCGCGATCGTCCTCGGCGTCCGCGAACAGGAAGGGAAGGAGATCCTGGGAGCAAAACTCGTGGATGCTCCAGAAAAACGAAGTGACATCGGAGCGTGACGCCACGTCGGCGGTGGCCTTTGGATCGTCGAGACGGGGCGGGGCGAAGCTGGTGACCGACTCGAAAGGCGTCGACGGAAGCTCGAGCTTGGTGTATCGAAGACGCGCTTCATCGTCGAGACGAGAGTTGACCCTATCGAGATGGAGCAGGTCCTCTCCCTTCACGTTGAAGATCAGTGCCTTGGTGTTGACAGCGGCCTTGCCCAATACCCCTGACGTGAACAGCGAGTGCAGCAGGAAGGTCGCGTAACTCGTCTTGGTCGCCACACCCGATATCCCGGAAATATTGACGTGGGCGCCGCGCTCACCGTTGAGGAACTCGAAATTGACCCAGAGGGGCTCACCGTTTCGAGTCATGCCTACGGGAAACCTGCGGTCCATCTGGTCGAAGAAGAGGGCCCGCTCGCGCTCGTCGCCTTCGGCAATGCGGACCGGCTGACCTGGTCTCGGTGGCACGAAAACCTCCGGCTCGAACCGTGTCGCCGTGACGTGAGCAGCCTCCGAGACCTCAGCAGGAAGAATCCCGTCCTCGATCAGAAACACGTCGGAGTCAAAACGCGCACCCTCGTGACGGGCCACCACCTGACCAACTGTGCCGTACATGCGAACGACCTCGCCAGTTGGCAGGACACGCTCCAGCGCCACGACGTCATCGAGTTGGATGAACTCACCGGGGGCAACGCCGACCCAGAACTCGAGGGGTGTTGCATCTCTGGTCCCGAGGACTCTTCCAACCATCTTCTCCATCTCCAACGAGAGTAAACGCCACCGATGACAGATTTGGGCTGCAACGCGACGATCCGCGACTGGGAGCCTCCCGTCGGCAAGGATGTCACCAATGAGCATGTTCCTCGTCGTTCTCGTAGGTCTCGCCGGGGGTCTGGCCGGAGCGCTGCAATCCCAGTTTCTCGGCATCATGGAAGACAAGGCGGGAACCCTCGCCTCAACCTTCGTCACCTACGCCGGAGGCGGCCTGGCAGTAGGGCTGCTGATGCTCGCGGTGCGTGGTGCTCGGCTCTCGGATCTTCGAGAAGTTCCATGGTGGGTATTCACGGCCGGCCTGATGGGCCTGGTTGTCGTGGCGTCCCTCGGAATCACCGTGTCCAAGCTTGGACTCGGATCGGGACTCACCTTGTTCACCGGGGCGACCTTGATTCTGGCCGCCGTCATCGATCATCTCGGCTTGTTCACGGAGGCCAACGTCTTCAATGCGAGACGGCTCGCCGGTGTGGCCTTTGTCATCTTCGGCACCTGGCTGGTAGTCGGCAGCGAGGTCTCATAGACGAGATCGCCTAGCCCAACGCAATCGCAGCCAGGGCGACGAGCGTCATGACGATGCCGACCACCTGGCGACCTCTCAGGTGCTCACGATTCACCACCCTCGCCATTACCACCGTCACCACCGGGTAGAGGGAGGAAGACACTGCGACGAGGGCCAGAGATCCAACACGGAGTGCTGCCAGGAGTGTGATGTTTCCGGCGACATCCAGAAACCCAGTCCCGAGGACGATGCCGCGAGGCATCTGGCCAAACCCGGTCACCTTCCACATGCCCAACAGCGCGACAACAAGCACTACGACCATCGTGGCGGCGCGTGCGGATATCAGCGGGAGCAGTTCCGAAGTCGCGCTGGTTCGATCGATGATGATGGCGTAACCACCAAAACCAACACCGGCGATGACACCAAACCCGACGCCTCCCCACGGGAGGTCGCCCGGATCGGCGACCCACGAACTGAGGACAATCGCAGGAATGGCCAGCCCCACACCCAGCCAGGCAAGGGTCGAAGGACGTTCCCCGGTCACTACCGCAACGACGACCGGCAACATCCCTGCAAATGCACCGGCCGCCGGAGCGACTGCAGCAGCGTGCCCTTTCCCCAGCCCTGCGAACAGGAACACCAGTCCGAGGGCACCCGCAGTTCCCGCCGCCGCACCCAAGGCGAGGTCCGTCCCTGACGCCGAGCCACCATTGATCAGAGCTATTGCTGAGACCAACGGGAAGGAGACGACACCTGCCCACAGGACGATCGCAGCAGCCGGTGCCCGTTTTGCCCCCTCTCCCCCGAGGAAATCGCCGATGCCATAGAGAAGAGAAGTGAGGCCCCCTAGGAAAATCCCCACCTCAGTCGGAGACTCCCGGCGCTCCTTGGCTGGTCAGGACGGAGCGTATCGAAGAGGCAGCTTCGTCCAACTCCTCACGATCGACCGATACGGCGGCGTTGGCGAAGTCGAGATCGTGAACGCTATCCATGGGGACAAGGTGGATATGGAGATGAGGCACCTCGAGCCCGGCGATCATCAGTCCAACCCTCTCGGGCGAGTAGACCTGCTGTATGGCCTTCGCGATTGTCGAGGAGACCTCGAATAGATGGTCCCTGAGATCGGGTGGGCAATCGGTCCAGAGATCGACTTCATGTCTGGGCACGACCAGGGTGTGGCCCAAGCGCAAAGGGTTGATCGACATGAAGGCGACGCACTCGTCGTCTCGCCAGACAAACGTGGCGGGGATCTCCCCGTCAATGATCTTCGTGAAGATGGTTGCCACGAGACGGAGCCTATCGGGACATCAACCTCGGACCGCCACCAGTTTCAGAAGACTGTTGGTCGTCACCACATACATTTCGCCTTCACCGTCGACGCCAAACCCGACAACTTGCCCGGGCACACCGACCTGTTCCGTCCAATCGGTCTCGTCTGTGATCCCGTCTCCGTCGAAATGGAAGCTGCGCAGATACCCCCCGCAGTAATCCGAATAGAAATAGGTGCCATATAGCTCCGGGATCGCTTCTCCCCGGTACACCACTCCCCCGGTGATAGAGCAGGTCCCGGCGTCGCCATGACTCACCTCAACCAAGGGGAGGGTCAGACCGGTGGTGTCACATCCCGAGGACGGCCTGAAGCAATGCAATCCTTCTGTGATTGGCCAGCCGAAGTTGATGTCGGGGGCAAGATCAACGACTGACACCTCCTCATAAGCGTCCTGACCGACGTCGGCGATGTAAATGACATGGTCATCGATCCAGAACCGCCACGGGTTTCGCAATCCTGAGTTGAACAGGGTGGGATCGGGGTCGCCGTCCACAGAAATCGACACCAGTCCGCCCAGGAGTGTGCCCGGATTCTGTCCGTTGCCGAAACGGTCGTTGGCACCGCCGCCGTCGCCCAAACCCACATACAGGATCCCGTCGGGGCCGAACTGGATCATTCCCCCGTTGTGGTTTGCGGCGGGCTGGCTCAGTCGAAGAAGAACACGCTCCGAGTTCGGGTCAGCCGCGCCGTCGTCGATGAGTGCAAACTCGGAAACCACGGTGTCCCCGTTGTTGGCGGTGTAGTGGGCGAAGACCCTGCCTGAATCCGTCGGGTGGAGCGCGATGGAGAGCAAACCACGCTCCCCCTCGTCGAGGACCTGGGTATTGATGTCCAACACCGGTTCGTCGCTGATGGAGAAACCGTCATATAGCCAGATTCGTCCATCCCTGGTGGCGATGTAGGAGATCTTGCTCCCGGGAACAGAGGTCAGTTGAACCGGGAACGGCAGATCAGCCACCTTCTCATACGCAAGCGACTCGAGCAGTTCGAGGGTCGTCGTGGTCGTCGACCGCTCGGTCGTCGCCGTTGTCTCAGGGAGAGTCGTGGAGGGCAGTGGTTCGGTGGTGGACGGCGTCTCGGTCGTCGCCACTTCTGGCGTTGTGGTTGACGCCAATTCCTGCTGGACGGAGCAGGCGGCGACCACTGTCAACAAAACCACCGCTGTGTGCCGCATCCGCACCCAGGTTATGCCTAGCTTGAATTTTCGTGAGTCAAGTTCAGAAGAACGATCCACGCACCATTTTCGGGTGGGCGATGTACGACTGGGCCAACTCGGCCTACATCACCACGTTTGGCGCGATCGTTGCGGTTTTCTTTGCTTCGACGATCGTCCCTGACGAAGGGTTCGCAGGACTGTCTGGTGAGACGCTGTGGGCGGGTGTGGTCGGCATTGGATCATTCATCCTCTTCCTGGTGATGCCGATCCTCGGCACGGTTGCCGACTACGCGGCTGCCAAGCGCAGATTCCTGTTCAGTTTCGCGCTTCTCGGAGCCATCACGACGATCGCTCTCCCCCTGGTGCCTGATGGCGCCGTAGTCGGCTTTCTCTTCGTAGCGTTGATCTCGCAGATCGGCTTCGTTGCCGCCAACGTCTTCTACGACGGCTTCCTGCCGACCATCACCACCGACGACACAATCGACCGAGTCTCGTCGAAGGGGTTTGCGTATGGATACATCGGAGGCGGTCTCTACCTCCTGCTCGCCTTTGTGTTGATCTTCCTGAGCGACAACGGAACCCTCGGGTTGTCTTTGGCCAAAGCCTCGCGAATCTCAATAGCCGGGGCCGGAGTCTGGTGGCTGCTTTTTAGCATCGTGACCCTGCGCCGATTGCCTGACGAGGGGGAACCCCGACCCCTTCCCGCACCGCTTGCCGACAGGTCGCGGTGGAGCGCCTACGCGCGCATCGCGTTCGGCGCCACATGGGAGACAACCAAGAAGCTCCTCGAATTTCGCGCGCTGCTACTCTTCGTGGTGGCCTACTTCTTGTACAACAACGGGATCAACACCATCATCGCCGTGACAGGTGCATACGCTGTTGACACGCTCGAGCTGGCGACTACCGAGATCGTGATCACGTTCCTGATCGTGCAGTTCGTTGCCTTTGGAGGGGCTCTCTTCTTTGGGTGGCTCGCCGGGAAGATCGGCACCAAGCCGGCCATCGTCATCTCGTTGCTCATCTGGATCGGGATATCCATCGCCGGGTACTTGCTCCCGGTCGGGAAGGCGACTCCTCTGTACGTGCTCGGGGCTGTAGTCGGTCTCGTCCTCGGTGGATCTCAGGCCTTATCGCGGAGCCTCTACGGGAGCATGATCCCCGAGGAATCGTCGGCCGAGTTCTTCGGGTTTTTCACCGTGTTCTCCAAAGCCTCGGCCGTCGCCGGCACAACTGTCTTCGCCCTAGTCAGCGGTATCACCGGTTCTGGTCGCCCAGCCATCCTCTCCGTAGTGGGTTTCCTCGTGGTGGGGTTGATCTTTCTGATGCGAGTCAACGTGAGAGAAGGCCGAGCATCGCGGGAGGATTGGGCGCTAACCGATACTGTCTAGGCTCGTGTTGATGGACGAGATCCCCGACACTGATGGCCAGCTAGAGACCCCTGAGCCGGAGAAACCACCGACCGATCTTCCCTGGGGGGGAATAGTGGCGACAGTCGGGCTGTCTCTCGTTGTCGTCTTCGCCGTCCAGAACACCGAGACGGTGGCCATCGAGTTTCTTTGGATGAGTGGCACCTCCCCACTGTCGATTGTCATCCTGGTGTCAGCCGTCGCATCCGCGGTCTTCACCACGCTCGGTGGGGTCTTCTACAGGAGGAGACGCCACCGACGACGGGCCGAGAAGGACGAACTCAAACATCTCAGGGGCGACGACTGACCCGGCCCGTGTGAGCGAGCAGCCACTCTTCTACAAACGATGGTGGTTCACCGCTTTTGCCGTCCTGGTGGCCATGATCCTCATCAGCACGCTCGTCTCCGGTGGCCAGACGCCGGGTTCGACCAGCACGACCCTGGTCGGCAAGGCCGAGGCCGCCGTCGTCACCTTTGTCACGGATGGCGACACGATCGAGGTGAACCATGCGACGGGCACAGACGTGGCAGTCCGACTCATCGGTATCAACACTCCGGAGACCGACGAGTGCTTCGGGCCCGAATCCAAAAGAGCCCTCGGGCAGTTGATCGACGGAAGGAAGATCACGATGGTCGGCGATGTCGCCGACATGGACGACCATTTGCGTCTTCTCCGCTACATCTACCTGCCTGACGGAACCTTCGTCAACGAGGTCATGGTTCGCCGGGGATTTGCACTGGCAAACGAGTACCCACCCAACGTCGCGGAGTCAAGGACCCTCGGAGCAGCTCAGGAGCGCGCACAGAGTGAAGACTTGGGACTTTGGGCAGAAGATTCCTGTGGCGAGCCCGTCGAGGCGACCCTCGTGATCACTCATGTCGAGTACGACGCTCCAGGCAACGACAACGACAACCTCAATGGAGAATGGGTTGACATCGAGAATCAGGGCGGCACCGCCATAGACATGACCGGCTGGGTGCTCAAGGATGAGTCAGCGACCCACCGCTTCAACTTCCCCACCGAGATGGTGCTCGATGTCAGGACTGAGGTGAGGGTGTTCAGCGGGTGTGGCCGTGACGTGGTGGCCTCATCGTCCACCGAGCTCTACTGGTGCGAGAACGGTGCGGTGTGGAACAACGACGGGGACACGGCCTTCCTCCTCGACACCCAAGGCAACATCCACGATGAATGGAGCTACTGAGGAACTCGGCGACCAACGTACCCGGTTGGAACCACTCAACCCCGATCAGGCTTAGGCTGCCGTGACCATGAAACGCGTCTCTCAACGTCTGACCAGATTGCCCGCCTCGGCCACAATGGCCATCGCCGGCCGGGCCCGCGAACTGCGGGCCGAGGGACGAGACATCATCTCCTTCGGGGCAGGCGAACCCGACTTTGCCACCCCCGAGAGCATCGTCGCCGCGGCATCCCGCGCCGCCCATGACCCGGCCAACCATCACTACTCGGCCAACCAGGGCCTTCCACCACTCCGTGAGGCCGTAGCCGACTACACAGCCCGATATTCGGGTGTTCACACAGACGCCTCCGAGGTGGTGGTGACCAACGGAGCAAAACAAGCCGCATTCCAGACCTTCGCGGCTCTCATCGACCCCGGCGACGAAGTCCTCCTCCCCGCCCCGTATTGGGTGAGCTACCCGGCCGGATTGGAGCTCGCCGGCGGAGTCTCTGTACCTGTCCCATCGACGTCAGCCAACGGGTTCAAGGTCACTGTTGACGATCTCGAGGCAGCCCGAACCGATCGCACTACGGCACTTGTGTTTGTTTCGCCTTCCAATCCCACCGGGGCCGTCTATTCGGAAGGGGAATCACGGGCCATTGGCGAATGGGCTCAGGAGAACGACGTTTGGGTGATCGCCGATGAGATCTACCAGCGTCTCGTGTACTTCACCGACGTTGCTCCCTCGATCGTGGCTGCCACCCCAGGACTGGAGAATTGGGTGATAATCAACGGGGTTGCCAAGAGCTACGCCATGACCGGTTGGAGAGTCGGCTGGATGGTCGGGCCGGAGGACATCATCAATGCCGCAACGCGGCACCAATCCCACGCCACGTCGAACGTCGCGAACGTATCGCAGCATGCGGCCCTCGCAGCACTGACCGGGTCACAGGACACGGTTGAAGAGATGCGCGAGGCGTTCGATCAGAGGAGGAAGATGATGCACTCGATGGTCTCCGGCATTCCCGGTGTGGAATGTGTCGAGCCAGAAGGCGCCTTCTATGTTTTTCCGGATGTGAGCGCGGTTCTCGGAGGGAAGTACAAGACGTCGTCGGCCCTCGCCGAGGGGATCCTCGAAGAGGCAGGGGTCGCTGTGGTTTCAGGCGAATCATTCGGGGCACCAGGATTCCTTCGGCTCTCTTATGCGGTGAGCAAGGACGAGATCGAGCGCGGAGTGACCCAGATCGCCAGTCTGATCGAGAGGCTCTAGCACAGGCTTACACTCGGCTCTGATGCAGCCAGCAACATCTGCCAAAGCAATGATGCTTGTCGAGCCACGTCAATTTTCCCTGACTGAGATACCCACCCAGGGCATTGAAGACGGCGGATGGCTGGCTGTCGAGGCGACCAGCCTTTCCGGCGCCGACGTCCAGGTGTGGAAAGGGGAAGCACGCAACATCGTCTACCCGTTGGTGCCCGGACAGGAGGTCGTGGGGCGAGTTGCGGTCCAGGGGCCCAACGTGCCCTACTCGGTTGGGACCCGGGTCGTAGTCGAGCCTCGGATCCGTTGCGGTCGGTGTCGCCGCTGCCAGCAGAACCTGGCCACATGTGTGAGTCGTCAGCCAACCAACTCCTACGGAATGATCTCATCGATCGAACCACCCGGACTTTGGGGCGGATTGGCCGAGCTTCTCTACCTGGATCCGAATGCTCATCTTCACCCGGTTACCGACGATGTGCCGGCCGAGGTCGCCACATTCGTCCATGCCCTAGCTTCGGGACACACCTGGGCAGTCGAACTACCCGCCCTTCAGCCGGGTGAAGACCTGCTCATCCTTGGACCTGGACCGCGAGGCCTCGCCTGTCTCATCGCCGCCAAGGCCGCCGGTGCCGGATGGGTGGGCATCACTGGCCTCTCCCACGATCGAGACCGTCTCGAGTTGGCAAGACAGCTCGGTGCGGACATCGCCATAGACGTGGACCAGACAGATGTGGCCGGGGAAATCGCCGGCGCTCTCGGCAGGAGACCCGACGTGGTGGTCGACGTCACCTCGGACGATCCTGAAGCAGTGTTCACCGCGCTCGACCTCGCCCGAAGCGGTGGCCGGGTGATCCTTGCTTCTACCAAGGGCAATCGGGCGTTCCACTTTCTCTCTGATGTGATCGTCGCCAAGCAACTGACGATGAAGGGCGCGATGGGTGCCAGCAGCGTTGGCTACCAATGGGCCACAGAACAGTTGGAAACCGATCCTCGCATCGACGACCTGGTATCTCACCAGTTTCCCCTTTCCGAGGCTCCCCGCGCCCTGCAGGCGGCGGCAGGTCTGCTGGGAAGGGAGGAGCTGATTTCCGTGGCTGTCACTTTCTAACCGGTAACCGACACGACTCCGGTATGGATCTCTGGTCTCGGAGTGGGTGTCGGGTATGTGAGTTCCCTCATCGGTTGGCCATCGGCACCGTCACGTTGGACGTACTCGGCTGAAGCCACGCCCACATCTCCGGTCCGCTGGTCTGGCCGCTCGAGGACCAAATTGTGATCAGTGAAAGCCGGGACTCGACCCCGAGATGAGATGTTGTTCCACCGCATAGGGGATGGGTAGGTCTCTCACCACGTCGGGTCCGCGGGTGACTCGTCGACCAATCTCGGCGAACCAGGTGTCGTTGGCAAAGGCCCAAGGCCAGGCCCGAATACCAACTCTGGCTCCCATGATCCCCCCGACCGCGGCACCGAGAATGCTGCCGCCAATCTTGGCTGCCTGTTCGATAGGAGTGTGATACCTGTCCGTCCGCGGTGCGGCGAGGACAAGCCCTGCAAGCATGACCTGAATAGGGTCGTGAGCATCGCCCCCGACGTATTCGAGAGCTTCGTTTCCATCGCCAACTCCGATAGCTTCAGGAAGTCGACCGAGTTCCATCTCCAGGGTGTCGAGGCGCTGCTCCCCGTAAAGACCGTTTCCGAGAGTATTGATCACAGGCACCACTGCCTCGGTCACTCCGATGATCAGATCTCTCCCTGACTGACCGAAGCACGACGCCGCCACGGCGGCGGCAGCAACCACACCTGCGGCAACGCTTCCCGCGTCGCGATCGAACAGTCGAGCGAGTTCGGTGGCCTCCGATATGACCGCTCGAGGATCACGTCGGAAGGCGACACCGAGGGGTACTGCCCGCGCTACCCCGTCAAGCGAAGGCTCCTCCTCTGGAACGGGTGAGCCAGCGGCAGCACGGTCGAGCCAGGCTCTGAAGTGGGGTGTCTCCGCCCGGTACACCGGGTCTCCCTCTTCGGATCCGTCTAGCTCGCGCAAAACCCTGATCACGCGGCTCGTATCCAAATGCCGGTGCTCTATCAATTGGTAAGAGAGAACGGTCATCTGCTCGGCAATTGCCGAATAACCGAGTTCCCATGCCCCGCCGGCGGCATCACCGGCGGCGGCGCCCAGCATGAAACCATCGCCTTCACCGGCGACCAACGAAAGGAGGGACTCAGATGGCCCGTCCTCGAGGACAGCCTCTTCTTCTGCTGGTGGGATCGTGCTCTCGTTGCTCTCCATCGGACTGGGAGAATACAGCTGTATCCTGCGTCGGCGATGGACCACATCGTCGTGATCGCCAACCCTGTCGCATCCCAGTTCACCGGAGGCTCACACCGTGACGTCATGGCCCAGCTCTCGAAGACTCAGTCGGTCGAAGCCATCTGGCCTTCATCGGCAACGGAAGCAACTGCCGCAGCAGCGGATGCCACCTCGAAAGCCTCGATCGTCGTTGCCATGGGCGGCGACGGGATGGTCCATCACGTCAGCCAGGGCCTCGTCGGAACGGAAACCGCACTTGGGATCATTCCCGCCGGAACGACCAATGTCGTCGCACGTCTGCTCCAGATTCCCTCTCGACCGGTTAAAGCGGCAAGGCTGATTGCCCGGTCGGAAAGGACGACCACCATCGGAGTGGCCCGCATGACCCTTCGTCGCGGCACCACGGAAACTACTCACTACGGAGTGTTCGCTTGCGGTCTGGGCCTGGATGCGGAGGTAGTGGTGAAGGCCGACAGCGACCCATATCGCAAGTACAGGTTCGGTTCGATTCATTACGCCCGAACCGCCATTGGAGTGGGCGTGAGGACCTTTCCGTCTCGCCGACCCCATCTATCCGTGACCACAGACGGACAGATGATGGAGGCCACAACCGCTCTGATTCAGTTCCGCGACGTCTACTCCTACTTCGGCAAGATGCCGCTCCGTTTGTCCAGAAGGCGACCGGCCCCGATGACTGTTCTGGTGATGGAGCGTTTGCGGCGGCATCGAATTCCGCAGATCACTATCAACGTCCTTGCCGGGCGCGAACTCGAGAGTGTCAAGGGTATAGAGGTGTGGCTGAGGGTCGAGCGCGTCGAAGTGAGGGCAGACCCGCCGGTCGCAGTGCAGGCCGACGGGGAATCGCTGGGCATGGTCGATCAGGCAACCGTCGACTGGTTTCCCGATTCACTCCGCGTCGTGGGTGGTCAGTCGGCCTTGTGAATGGTCACCTGTGGGAACGGGATGGTGATGCCCTCGGCGTCAAACCGCTTCTTGATCCGGCGCAAAGCTTCTCGGCGCACCGGCCATCTCTCTTGGGCTGTGGTTGTGATCCGAGCACGAAGAACTACGGCGGAGTCGTCCAGACTGTTGACACCAAGAACCTCTGGCTCTCCCCTCACCCGGTCGCTCCATTCCGGGTCGGCTGCGAGGCCCTGTAGTTCGTCCTTCATCACCGCAAGGGCCTGATCCACATCCGAGTCGTAGGAGATGCCAACGTCGATTACCGGCCGGGCGTAGAGACTCGTGTGGTTGGAAGCCACCTTGATCTGGCCGTTGGGGACGATATGGACGTTTCCCTCCAGGTCGCGAAGCTTGGTCACCCGAAACTGGATGTCCTCCACCGTTCCCGAAACATCGGCGATGGTGACTGTGTCACCCACTCTGAACTGGTCCTCGACCAGGATGAAAAACCCGGCAATGAAGTCCTTCACCATATCCTGTGCACCAAAACCGACCGCTGCTGCGACCACGGTCCCCATAGCCAGGAACGGAGTGATGCTGATGCCCCAGACGCCAAAGATCACGAGAATGGCAGTCACCAGCAAGGTCAAGAGGAACAAGCGCCTGATCATCAGCCACAGCGTCTCGGCTCTTTTGGCGCTCTCCGATCCACGTTGGGATAGGCCCGCAACACCTTTTCGTCCGAGTCGGACCCCGACCAGGTAGACAATGAGGGAACCAAGCAGCACAGCGCCGCTTCGGATGAGATTCGATACCCAGGGCTCCATGGGACCGGCAGGTTACCTAGTGGCGCCCTCTGAATGAAGCGACCGATATTGCCAGATCGGTCAGAGCCGCATTTGCCTGGGCCCGCGCGGCCAGAGCGTTGCGGGTTGGGTCGATCACAAGATCATCCAGCATTTCGCCGGCTGCATCTCTTCGGTCGGCCCTCGACGTCTCCAGATCGCTACTCCGTGCTCGCCGTCGGCGTCGGCGTCGGTTCTCGATCGGAGTGGAGGTCTTCACCTCGTCTGCAACGGACTCGACATGGCTGGGTACGAACGTGGCGATCTGACGAACCCGCGATCCAGTCGATCCGCCGGCTTCCGCGGCTATTGACTCGAGAAAATGGGTCAGCTCGTCGACGGCCGAACGGGTGTGCCGGTCTACCAACATTCGCGCTGACACATCGACAACTGCTCTTGCCCGCGCTTCGAAGTCGAGTCCCGCGCCACCGGTCGCAGCGAGTAACCCAGCAGCGCCTTGCTCCAGGTCGACCAGGAGCTTGTCGAATACCCGGACGCCCTTCACCGCCTCCCCGAGAACATCGACGAGGTCAGACACTCCCATCGGCGGGCCTGAAGTGGGATTGGCCGCGATTGCCACGATTCTTGGTGACTCGATGCCATCTTCTCGAAGAGCTTTCTTCAGGTCGGCGACCACGGACTCGACAACTGTCGGAGCCAGGCGATCGATCTGATTGAGAACAAAGATGAACTGTTCCGAATAAGCGCTCAGAGGCTTGAGATAGCGGTTGTGCAGTGCTGCATCGCGGTACTTCTCCGGATCCACGACCCATAGGACCATGTCGAGGCGTGGTAGTAGTTGTTCGACCCTGAGGCGGTGTTCGATTTCGACACTGTCCGTATCCGGCATGTCGATGAGACAGAGCCACGGCGGAATCGGAGCCGCTACCTGCTGGCTGACGCCGAGATCACCGAGATACCCACCGATGTCGCCTGCTCGAGCCTCTGGAACGATGGCCAGCGGCTCGCCCGTTGTCGGACGCACTCCTCCAACCATTGCCACGTCGGCGCCACAGACGGCGTTGGCGAGGCTCGATTTGCCGGAGCCGGTTCCGCCGACGAGAGCAACAACGCTCATGTCTTCCGGGTAAGAGATACGGATCCTGGCGTCACGGACTGACCTGGCCATCGGCTCCAGATCGTCTTCCTCGATTACACCGGCGCAAGATGCAATGGCTAGGTCGGCCTTGTCCAGAAGACCGACGATGGTGTCATGCATCCGCGAAATGGGACCGCGTCACGACACCCGTGGGACGAGTTTGCAGCTCGTCCACCTCCCGCTCACCAGAGACGAGTCTGAGCGAGTCACAGAGGTGTGCGGCCGTCTGGGTGTAGGCGACCTGAAGTCGATCCAAAAGCTCGCGACGCGCCCTCTCGGTGAAGACGTTGGCGTCGGTACCGAAGAGAGTCTCGGCGGCACGAGGATGACCCGAACCCAGAGCAGCGGAGATGAGAGCCATCACTGCCAAGTTGCGGTCGCGCCTGTCTATTCCGTCTACCTCGCGGTGGACGATGTCGAACCAACCATCAATTGCCTGGCCGGTGATCAAGTGGACCCCACGCGCAGCATCCTCGACGGTGCCACCGATCATGCCGAGTTGGCCATCTCTCAGAATGATTCTCCTCAGATCCGACTCGACCCGTGCGATCAACCGGGCACGAAGAGTTGATTCCAATTCAACGAGATCACGACTCCCCAGGCGATTGCTCCGCCGCCAATGTCGAGACCGCAATCGACCACCTTCGGGTACCTCCGACATCTGAAGACCTGTGACCAGGTCAGACAGATCCAGTGCTTGAGCCTTGTCTTCGAAGGCAGCGCGGATCCCGGTATCGATATCTCCAACCCACTCACGGTCTCGCTCAACTTGATCGGCCAGGTCTGAGATCTGTGTGGTCGTCGAGTCGATCACGCGGCGAAGGATCTCTTGCTGATAACGGTCCCGGTCTCGTGTCAGTCCGACAAGTCGACGACCCAGTTCCCTGACGGCAAGCGCCGGGACCGAGTGTGTCCCCACTTCGACGTGGTGCTCGGACACACCAATGATGTCCCCCTTCACTCCCGCGTCGGAGAGCCTCGAGGCGAAGTCAGTCATGGCACCAGGTGCGCCGCCGGTGACGCGGTTCAAAACAAAGATGAGGGGGGTGCCACGCGACATCGCCCGCCTCAAGACTTCCCATGGCACCAGGTCCGCGTAGCGCAGAGCCGACGTGACCATTACGACTACATCAGCGCAATCGATGAGATTCTCGGCCATCACCCTGTGCTCAGTCTCCATGGAGTCGATGTCGGGAGTGTCGACAAGTGCGATATGGCTCAGGATCGGCGCGCTGCCGGTTACTACCTCGCAACCGAGGCCCCCGAAATTCTCGAGCTGATGCCGTGCCCTCTCAGAGGCGAGGATCACCGGGCCTTTAGTCGTCGGCCGGATCGGGCCGGTCTCCGAAACCTTCAAACCAGAAAGGCTGTTGATCAGTGTGGATTTGCCGGAGCCGGTGGGTCCAGCGAAGACTACGCAGAGCGGAGCTTCAGGGTTGGTCAGACGCGGGATCAGGTAGGACCTGATGATCCGGATCAGCCGATCTCGCGTCTGCTCGGTTCGACTTGCAGTGAACCGGCCGGATCTCAGATCCTGGCTCTCCAGATCGGAGGCGAGCCGTTGGAGGTCTTGCAACAAACCGTCCGCTGTTCTGACTGCGACCACACTCGAATTCTGCCACGACCGGGGGCCGGTGCACGGTTAGCCGGTCCAGCCTTTTTCCGGCCGCTCGAACCACACGTGGACCTGACCGGTCCCGGTGGCGTTCTCATAGTCGGAGAACAACTCACCCTTGGCTGTGCAGTCGGCGCCACCAATCGCTCCCAGCATCATGAGGAAGTGCCCGAAAGCGCCTTCAGGGTTGTACTCCATGTAGTCCTCCATCGAATCGACGATCCGACGATGGTCGCCTGCCTTCATCCACTCGAGACGGAGTTCATCAGCGGCCCGTGCCTCGGGAGTGATGATGTGGACGGGATCCGAGGCCTCATGCTTCGAAATCTGCTTGAGACGCCAAAAGGTGTGGCTCATCCCACCGGACGCCAACACCACCACACGCCGATCGAGGCGACCAGCGGCTTCACCTAACGCCGCTCCCATTGTCAAGAAATCGTCGGGCTCACCGGTTTGGACAACCGAAACCGAAACGACCCGCTCACTCTCCTGGAGATAGTGAACCAAGTTGATCGTGGCGTAGTAGACCGGGAGGTGATCGTCCTCGGAGGCGTGAGTTGGAGTACCTAACCCATCACCGAGGCTTGCTGCAAGCTTTCCAAACTCCGGGTCTCCGGGGTAGTCGTAGGGGATACCGGCCATCCCCCTTGGGAGTTCCGAAGATGTCATATGACCGTGCCGGTGCTCATGCGCCGAGATGACATGTTCGACAGTCGTGTACCAGTGTGAATCCACTATCACGATGATGTCCGCCTCCAGCCGGTCGAGCACCTCGTCGCGGATCCGGATCAAGCCAGGCACAAGGCTGATCTCCTTGCCATCGTTCAATTCCCGACGGGTCGCCTCGTCGAACATGATTGTGGGGGCGTGGCTTATCAGCCCGGCACCGACTATCTCACCCATGACTGCTGCTCCTGTAAATCGTTAGGCACCAAACGATCGATCCTACCTAGTGTCCGCGCGCCCTGCCACGAGCGGGGTGTCGTCAGCAGTGGCCGTCACCAAACGGAGAAGACGAGCCAGTTCGTGTTTCTCATCGATGTCCAGGCCCTCCGTCAACCGTGCCTCGAATTCATTGAATCGGGGGAACACCGATTCGATGGCCTCCAGACCGGGCGGCTCGAGGTGGACGATCACACGGCGGCCGTCCTCTGGGTGCTTGGCCCGAGCTACCAGACCCGATTTCTCCAGTGTCTGGATCATCCCCGAAAGGGTCCCCTTGGCAAGTCCACAGTCCACGGCGAGTTCGCCCGTCTCACGATCACCCCACACCCAGAGAACAAAGAGAATCGTGAAACCGCCCCAACTCAAGCCGACTGGCGCCAGAACCTCTCGCTCCATCCGATTGCGGACGGCGTTGGCCGCTCGATATATGTTGGAAACCGCCAGCAGCGCGTCGAAATCCAACGGTCGATCACCGAGACGGGCCCGGATGTCGCTTTCTGCCTCGAGCACTACCTCGGGGTCGTAGTCACTGAGTGGACGGGGCATCTTCTCCAATCAAAGGGGGTGGGTAGTTTATCCTTCGCTTCCTAACGACTTCGGAGCCGTATGCCATCATCGAGAGCCGAGATCTCAAACGTCGCCGTGTCACCCGACCATTACATCGGCGGAAAGCGCGTTTCCTCAGCCACCACCTTCGAGGTCCGCTCACCTCTGGACTGGGAATGGAAGCTGGCCGACGTCGCCAGGGGAGACGCCCTCACCGCCGATGCGGCGATCACCGCTGCCATAGACGCATTCCCGGAGTGGTCGGCACTCACGCCCGTTGAACGCGCATCTCATCTACATCAACTCGCCGACCTCATTGACGAAACGATCGAAGAGTTGGCCACGGTCGAGTGTGCCGATATGGCGATGCTCCTGGAGAGCCTCCAGGCGAGAGTGATACATCGTGGGGCCGAGAACTTTCGCAACTATGCCGACCTGTCGAGCGAATACGCGGGGAGAAAATGGTCCTCTAAAGGCACCAACAACGAGGTCCAGCGGATGCCTGCTGGACCAGCGGTGATCATCACTCCGTGGAACGCGCCTTGGCTGTTGTCGACCTGGAAACTCGCCCCAGCCCTCGCTGCCGGAAATCCGGTGATACTCAAACCTGCCGAGTGGTCTCCCCTCTCGGCTTCGATACTCGCCGACCTGGCCGACCGTGCGGGACTACCTCCGGGCGTTCTCAACATCGTGCAGGGGATGGGCGATGAAGTAGGTGCCGCTCTCGTCGGTGATCGCCGTGTTCGCCGAATCTCCTTCACCGGGTCACCGGAGACTGCACGGCATATCGGTGTCGCCGCCGCCAGGAACATCGTTCCGTTCACCGCTGAACTCGGAGGCAAGGGCCCGCTGCTGGTGTTTGGCGATGCTGACCTGGAAGCAGCGGCCAAGAAAGCAGCAGGACAGTTCGATGACGCCGGCCAGGTCTGCCTTGCCGGCACGCGTCTGCTCGTCGAAGCGTCCATCTCATCCGACTTTCTCGAGCTCTTCAACCGCTACACCGACGACCACGTTCTCGGGGACAGTCGGAACCCATCGACCACGATCTCACCGATGATCCATCCCCAACACCTCGAGCGGGTAATCGGTTTCGTGGATCGCGCCAGGGAGGCCGGAGACACCATCGTTCGAGGTGGGGAACGGTGGAAGGAGGACGGACTCTGGTACGAGCCGACCCTCATCCGACCGAAGTCCAACTACTCCGAAGTCGTCCAACGTGAGGTTTTCGGGCCTGTCCTCACCTATCAGACGTTCCGCGATGAAGCGGAGGCGATCGATCTCGCCAACTCGACTGAATATGGCCTTTCCGGAATCGTCTACACCGGTTCGGAGGAACGTGCTCACCGCGTCGGCAGAAGCATCCGGGCCGGCACCGTCTGGGTGAACACATTCCTGGTCAGGGACCTAACCGCACCTTTCGGTGGTTGCGGGATCTCCGGCATCGGCCGTGAGGGTGGCGACTATGCGCTCGACTTCCACTCCGACCTCAAGACACTTCAAATCAGCGAGGGCTCTGTCTGCTAGGGACACCACCACTTAACGAGTCGGGTGGTTGAAGGCCTCTCCCATCTCGGGCATCTCGCGGCGGTCTCTCATCTCGAGCCTCCCGGCCAGCCACTGCGATGCCGGCATCGCACTTACCCCATGTAGAAGCACCGACAGGGCAACTGTCAGGAACGTGATGTCGGCGACCAGGGGAGAGATATCCGTCATCTCCTCAAACGCAACGAGGAGGAACACTGCCGTCGCCAAACCTCGCGGTCCGAACCAGCCAAAGAAGAGCACGGTCGAAAGCAGGAGTTTCTCCCCAATGAGAGAGACCGCGATAGCCAGCGGTCGGACAACGAAAAGAGCGACGAGCGAAACCACCCACGCTTGCCAGGGCACCCCTTCGCGTATCAGTTGGTAGATCGGGCCCGCACCCAGGAATACGAACGCGATGAGGACAAGAGCGCGGCCCTCGGTGTCGGCAAAGTCGTACAGGTACTCGCACTTGGGCCGAACCCGGGCACCCAACACTGCACCGGCCACGAAGGCGGCCACGAACCCACTCCCGCCGAGAACCTCGACCGCCGCGAATGTCCCGAGGGCGAGAGCCACCGCAGCGATCTTCTGATGAAGCTCGTCCATCCACCCATGTTCGGTGGCGCGGCTGATCACCCATGCACCGGCTAACCCGAGCAGGGCTCCCCCGGCCACTCCGATTCCAACCAGGCTCACGACGAGAAGGACCGACGAGGAGACAGACCTGCTGCCGGCCTCGGACTCGATCAGGCCGATGGCGATGAACAGCACCGGGAGGGCGAGACCATCGTTCAACCCCGACTCGATGTTCAGCGTCTGGCGAACCCTCACCGGCAGCACCTCAGACTCCAACACCGGCTCGGCAAGGGCGGCATCGGTCGGCGCCAGAATCACACCCAGCAAGAGAGCCGCGCCAAACGGTATCGCCAGGATCCAACCGGCTACCACCGCACCCAGGACCATCGCCAGGGGAAGACCGATCAACAGCATTCGGGCCGGCCATCGGTATTGCCTACGGATGCGGCCGACGTCGATGCGGGCTGCGTCCGTGAAGAGAACCAAGGCGAGTGTCAACTCGAGAAAGGTGAGCGCCGCCGGACTTCTGATATCAATTGGATCGACGACAAGGAACGTTATGAGAATCCCTATGCCAACAGCCATCAAGGGCTCCGTGATGGAGAGTCTGGCCAGACGTCCCGAAACGGCGACGATCGCAAAAACAGTGGCAGAGAGAACGAGAATAATTGTCTCAGCACCAGGTTCCACGCTCTACCCTGCCGGATCTGAGTTGCGCATCAGCGTGGTACCGCCCTTCCAGGACACACCCACACGGTGGTAGTAGCCGCCGATCACCTCTAGCGGCTCGAGAAGGAAGAGTTCCTCGGTAGGTGACTCGTAGAGCTCGATTTCGGCGTCACCTGCCCAAACGTCTGCGATCTCGCCGTCATAACCACGCATGGTCACCAGCTCGTCCATCGAGGCCGAACCGTCCGACTCGATCGCCGGCCAGTATCGGTTGTGAAGCATCGGATGACCGTTGACGAACCCGGGCGACGACTTGGTTTCGACGAGGTCGATCCGTATTTCTGCGATCCGTCGGCCGGCAGCGGCCAGCGTTGCGCCGAATCGGCCTCCGGCTTCTAGACGAGGCCCGGCTCGACCGATTGTGATCGGCCTCGTCATCCAGATATCTCCCAGTTTCTTGGGATACCCCTGGTGATAGCCGCGGACCAATGCGAAGTCCTTGTCGACCCATATGTAGGGGCATCGACTCCATGACTCGCCTTCCCACTCACAACGGATGACTGCGAAGACCTCCTTGTACTGACTGCGCACCGGATCGAGAGTCTCCTCCAAGGTGTCGCCGGCGCTTTGCCAATCGGCCCAGATCAGCGCCACCGCCCCAGGATCGTCACCGGCCAGAGTGGCGCCTTCCGGGAGCAACTCGGCGACACGATCCGGATGGGTGCGGTACTCCACTGTCAGCATCTCTCCCGAGTAATGCCAGGGGGGTTTCGGAATCAGCGATGACCTGCCGGATGGGGTCTTGGGGAAGAGAAACCCGGACATCAGAGGAAGGGAAGGTACTCGGACATCTCCCAGTCCGTCGTCCACTTCTGATAACGGGCCCACTCGGCGCGCTTCACCGTCACAAACCCGTCGATGTACGCGGGACCAAACGCCTCCACGTAATCGTCGTCTTCCTGGAGAGCATCCAGGGCCTCTTTGAGGGACGCCGGGGGGATGACGTCGGTGGAAGCTCTCTCTATGCAGTCAAGTGTCTCGACGGGAGGCAGTTCGTAACCCTTCTCGTAACCAAGAAGGGCAGCCGTCAGCACTGCAGCCACACCCTGGTGTGGAGCAACCGAGCCGTCGGCCAACCTGTGCTCGAGTCTCGTGCCCTGACCGCGCGGCGGTGGCACGCGGACAGTCACTCCGCGATGGTCATAACCCCAGTTGGCCCAGTAGCCACACAACGAACCCGGCTGGAGACGCTTGTAGGCGTTCACGGTCGGTGCAAGCAGGGCAGTCATGCCTACATGATGGTGAAGCATCCCCGCCATCGAGGAGCGGGCTAACTCGCTGAGTCCGTCATCCGCACTCTCGTCGTAGAAGACGTTCGAACCGCTCTCGTCATTGAAAGAGAGATTCACATGGAGACCCGAGCCACCTCGATCGTTGATCGGCTTGCCCATGAAAGTCAGGAGGAAGCCGCGGTTGGCGGCGATCTCTCTGGCCATGACCTTGAACAGGAAGGCATCATCGGCTGCACGTAGGGCGTCGGTGTAGGCGAGTGTCAGTTCGAATTGGCCGTTGTCGTATTCACTGTTGACCGATTCGAGAGGGAGCCCGACCCTCCGGGCCGTGGCCATGATCTCGTCGATGGTGCCCGATGGGTCCACTGCCATCCCGGTCCCGTACACGTACGCGCCGGGACTGGAGAGAGGCCGCCAACCCCCTTCACCGTCCTTCTCGAACAGAAACGCCTCGAGCTCGATTCCGACCATCGGGCTCAACCCATGGTGGCTCCACTTCTCGATTGTGGCCTTGAGGACGTTGCGGGGCGCAAACGGAACGGGAGTGCCCAGCCGTGTGATGTCCGGGATCACCACACATGTCCCCTCCTGCCAGCCTGGTCGGATGTCACTTCCGTCGAAATTCGCATCGCAGTCGGGGAGACCCTCCATCATGAGGGCGCCATCGTGTGGTGTCATCACCCGGTCGAAGCCGAGGGTGAACAGGGAAATGGTGTGGGCGGTGCCTGACTCCGCCTTGTCCGGAGTCAGATACTTGCCACGCGCCAGCCCGAGATGGTCGGGCCAAAGCAATCTGAGTCGTTCGAATTCGATGCTCACGTCTCTCCTGGTCTCGCCAGATCGTAGATGTGACGGATCTCGATGCGCAGAGCGAAGTGATGCCGATTACCTTGAATATCGATGAACAGCCGTCTTGAACCGAACCGAGAACAGCGCGACGACCTGACTAGCCAGGTCGTCGCCTATCTCGCCGATTGGTTCGACAGGGCTTCCGAGATGGAGGCGTGGGGCATCGATCTGGACCCTGAACAACTCGAGGAGTTACGCCGACCACCTGTCGAGGAAGGTCGTGACCTGGAGTCGATTCTGTCGGACCTGACCACGGCCGGAAGGGCCGGGATCTATCACCCGTCGGGTGGTCACATGTCATATATCCCCAATGCGGGGTTGTACTCAGCGGCACTTGCCGACTTCCTCGCCACGGGTCTCAACCGATACAGCGGTGTCGCCGGTGCCGCCCCCGGCTTCACCGCCATCGAGCATGGTGTAATCGACTGGTTCGCTTCGATCTTTGAGCTGGGGCCCGATGCGGCAGGTTTGCTGATGTCAGGTGGGTCGATGGCCAATTTCACGGGGATCGTCACCGCACGCACTGCTGTGCTCGATGAGCATTTCGCCAATGGAGTTCTCTATGTGACACCTCACACCCACCACTCCGTGGCCAAGGCGGCCCGTCTCGCCGGATTCCGCTCGGACCAGATCGTGACGGTGGATGTCGACGATGACCTCCGGATGGACGTCAACAGGCTGAGTGAGCACATTGCCTCTGACCGCGGCGAGGGCAATAGGCCGTTTCTGGTCATTGCCTCGGCAGGAAGCACCGACACCGGGACCGTTGATCCCCTCGACGACATTGCCGACATCACATCGTCGGAGGGCCTCTGGTTGCACATCGATGCCGCCTATGGCGGCTTTTTTCAACTCACCAAGCGGGGAAAAGGAACACTGAACGGGATCGCACGTGCCGACTCGCTTTCCCTGGACCCGCACAAGGGACTGTCTATTCCCTTTGGTGTTGGAGCACTGCTGGTTCGTGACGAATCTGCACTGGTTGACGCTCACCAGGGTCGGGGTGCCTATCTACGTGACGAGGACAGCTACATGGGACTCCGGGATATTTCGTCGTTGGGCCCGGAATTGAGCCGGCCATCCCGGGGGTTGTCGGTGTGGCTTCCACTCCAACTTCATGGCGTGGCTCCTTTCCGCGAAGCTCTCGACTCCAGCCTCGATCTCGCCGAACACGCCTACAAGCGACTGAGAACGATCGACGGCATCGACGCCAGGTGGGCCCCTGATCTGTCGGTTGTCGCCTTCATGTTTGACAACGACGAACTGGGCCGTTCGGCGTGGGAAGCGGTCAACGCCGACCGCACGGTGCATCTCAGTCCCACGATCATCGACGACAGATTCGTCCTCCGATTCGCCATCCTCAACCGACGATCGACAGTCGAGCACGTTGATCACGCCATCGACATCATCGAAAAGACACTGATCGGGTAAGTGGAGGACGGGTCTCTAGGTGTGCTGTCCCCGAGGTTGTTGACACCCTCGGTCTTTGGCGAACTCGACTAGGCAGTCCAGTCACCAGCTGGAGCCTGCCGGTAGCCGCTCAGCGTGGTCTTGCAAGGCGTTCTATTGCCGGTTCTCGTGCTGTCAAGAGGCAGGCAGACGCCGCATCGGTCGCGGGTCATGTTCTACCGCATCCAGTGTCGAACGCGATGTTGCGACAGGTCAATCGAAAGAACACTCCACACCTTGATATCGATCGTGAGGGGTCTAGAGAGTCGGTAGTGTCGAATCTGCTGGAACAAGAGAATCCACGAGAAGGAGTGAGTGCCATGGCGCAAGTTGTCGCCTCAACGCAGATAAACACTGGACCCGAGCCCATCTGGGCGCTCCTGTGCGATCCGCATCGCTACGCCGAGATCGCGGATCCGACCGAGCGAATGATTGACGTGCCCGACCACGAATTTGGTGTCGGCTACGTCTATAAGGAGTATGGCGGCATCAAACCCTTCCTAGGTGAAAGCGAATGGCGAGTGACCGAGTTCGAGCCGATGCGGCGCCAGGTGCACATCGGCGACGACGGCAGCATGACAATGAATCTGGGGATCGAGCTCACGCCGACCGATGGTGGGACTCGATTGACGCAGAGCTTGAGTTTGACGCCGCGCTGGTACCTCGTTCCGGTCAACGTGATCCTCTGGCCGCTGATGATGCGGAAGCGGGCGCAAGAGGCTATGGACAAGACGGTCGCCAACGTCAAGCGGATCGCCGAGTCATCTGGCTGAACGGCGCCCTCCGAGCAAAAGGCGCCCACGTCACAGCGGAGCCGCGACGCCTCACGCATATCACCCGATCTGGAACAAGAACCGCACACCCTGCCCGATGTGCGACAACGGCACTTCGGCGCTCGGCCTCACTTGCTGTTCGCCACTCCGCGTATCTCATTGGGCGGTAACGGCTTAGGGCCGAGTCCCTCCGAGTGTCAACAACGTTTGTGGGCACCACATCTAGGGCGGTGGGATTCCTGATGTGGTGTAAGCATGTCCCAGTGGGCTGGTGAACTGGTGGTCGCCGTTGGGTAGCCGCCGTGGTTTCCAGGGTGCTTGATGTTTGGCCCGATGGTGGTGACGGCATAGGGGTGCCAGGTTGTTTTCGGTGGTGGGTCCGCCGTCTTTGACGGCGACCGTGTGGTCGAGGTCACAGTCACCTGACGGCATCCGACATCCGGGGAAGACACATGTTCGATGTTGTGCTTGCACCAGCCGTTTCAGGGCGGTGGTGGGTCGCTGGGTGGTGGTCCCGGTGTGGACCACCCGATTGTCGGGGTCGGTGACCGCCCACCGCCATTCCGCGTTGTCTTGTTCGGCGGTG
>Ga0114949_10000090_pt1 | contig 36021 bp, 33 predicted proteins | sample N074metaG_FD_83505 | JGI IMG/M metagenome (GOLD analysis project Ga0114949, IMG submission 83505) | Deep subsurface microbial communities from Kermadec Trench to uncover new lineages of life (NeLLi) - N074 metaG | ecosystem: Environmental > Aquatic > Marine > Ocean trench > Sediment | place...
AGCACCCGGAACGCTTCGCCGGTACAACTGGCGCCTGTGGCGCAGGTTTCCGTCAGGCCATAGCCTGTGCCCGGGTAGGCATCAGGCATTTTTTCAAAGATCATGGTGATCAGGTGCGGAGGCGTGGCCGCACCTCCCAAACCAAGGACAAATAGTGAGCTGGTATCAGTCTTGTCAAAGGCCTGGCATTCGAGCAGGGCCAGGCTCATGGCCGGCACACCGGTAAAGGTAGTGATGTGCTCTGCCGCAATCAGGGCCAGGGCTTTTTCTGCATCCCATTTGTACATAATGGCGGTTTTACGACCACCGCGCAGGTTCAGCATAAATACCGCAAAGCAACCACTGACATGAAACAGGGGAACTACCAGCAAGGTTGAGGGGGCATGACCCGCTGCCATCATTTTACCAATCGCCTCCGGGTTGGCCATGGCGGAGGCAAAGGCGTGAAACTCAAAGTTATACAGGGCCTGGCAAATAGCCCGGTTGGTAGATACCGCCCCTTTGGGTTTGCCGGTAGTGCCAGAGGTGTACATGATCATAGCTATGTCATCGGCGGCTATCTCTACCTCGGGCAAGGACGTATCTAGCGCCTGTTCCAGCAGCGAGTTCCACTCGACTGTACTGTCGGGCAGTGTGTCGGTGTCGATCCGCACCACGACCGCGCTGATGCCCAGATCCAGCAGGCGGGGCGCGATATAGGCCAGTCGCTGCTGGTCACAAAACACCATTTTGGCCCCGGCATCTGTCAAACCGTATTCCAGCTCTTCGGCCTGGCCCCAGCTGTTCAGCGGCACTACCACGGCGCCCACTGAGATGATGGCGGTATAAGCCACCATCCACTCGGGATAGTTACGCATGGCAATCGCTATTCGGTCACCTTTGGCGATGCCGAACTTGCATACCAGCAGATAACCCAGGCGATCTACCTGCTCAAAAAAGTTATCGAAACTCCAGACTTCGTCCTCGTAGACGATAAAGGTCTGGTCACCGTGAGCGCGGCCCACCGCCAGTGCCTCACGCAGGGTCTGCGGCGCATTCGCGTATACCGGCACCTCCACATCATTGATCACTGCGGTGCACAACTCATGTGAGCTGCCGGGCTGTAGTAGTTGTTGTCCAGCGTCTCGCAGGCGAGTCACAATATCAGTCACGGGCTTTCTCCTCACTATGACTCGCCATTGGAGCCGGTTTCAGGCCGGGCATACTAACAACAAGCACAGGGAGAAGCTCCAGATCGCTACTTCAATCCGGAGCAAAGTGATGAAAGGTTCAAACTGTTGAAACTTGTGTACTACTGGCAGTGCGTCAGGCAGCGCGGATAGGCTTGGCCCAGATAACAGCCGTATCTTCCTGGCCTATTTTGCGTATACATGAAGCGAGCTGTTGCTCCAGTTCCAGCAGCGTATCCTCGCTAACCTGGTCGGCATAGAAACGCCGCACTTCGTTGGTTGCCTCTGCCATACCGCGCATCAGCTCCGTGCCTCTGGCGGTCGGCCGGATTTTCTTGGCGCGTCGATCCCTGCCGTCTATATCGCGGACAACGTAGCCGATTCGCTCCAGTTCCTTGAGCATCTTCCCCATGGCTTGCTGGGTAACATGTGCGCGTTCTGCCAGTTCCGTAACCCGCACGGCGCCTAAGCCGAGATTCCAGAAAACAGTGATGTGCGAAGGGCGGATCAAGCTGTGGCCCATGCGGTGTAGCCTGTCAATCACCCGGCGTTCGTAGTCACGGCCGAACTCGAGCAATAGACGGGCCAGGTTGGTGTCACGACCCTGTGAAGAGGGAGTTTCCTGCTGCTGATTCATTTACCTCATACACCTTTGGCCTGGTTTGTGCCACTTAATTATTCGTATTGTATTTGCTACAAAGTACCGGCCACGTCGAGTGACCCTTTCCACACAATACAGTATTATTCGCGGCTCTTAAGTACTTTTGCGATAGTCATGACTAAGATTATTACCTGTAATACCAACGGCATTCGGGCCGCCGCGAGGAAAGGATTTTTCGATTGGCTGGCACAGCAACAAGCCGACGTCGTCTGCATCCAGGAGACCAAGGCCCAGCTGCATCAGCTGGATGACCCGGTTTTTCACCCCGCTGGCTACCACTGCCACTACAATGACGCGATTAAAAAAGGCTACAGCGGTACCGCGTTGTACAGTCGCATCAAGCCGCGCAAAATCACCCGCAAACTCGGTTGGGAACCTTTGGATGGTGAGGGCCGCTACCTGCAGGCGGATTTCGACAGGATCAGCGTTATATCCCTGTATATGCCCTCGGGCTCCAGCAGTGACGAGGCGCTGGCAAAAAAGTATCGTTTTATGGATGCATTCTTTGACCATCTCAAGACCCTGCGCCGCAAACGACGCGAATTTATCATCTGCGCAGACTGGAATATATGCCATCAGGAGATCGACCTGAAGAACTGGCGCCCCAACCAGAAAAATTCCGGTTTTTTACCGGCCGAGCGAGCCTGGCTGGACCGGGTTTATGACGAACTCAAGTATATTGATTCCTTCCGTTTGGTAAACCAGGAGGCTGAACAGTACACCTGGTGGTCTAATCGGGGACAGGCATGGGACAAGAATGTGGGATGGCGACTGGATTACCAGATGATTACGCCGGGACTCAAGTACTGCGTGAAGGGTGCATCGATCTACAAGGATGAGCGCTTCTCGGACCATGCACCGCATATTATGGAGTTTGATTGGGACATTAAGCCCTGATACATTAGCCGCCCTTTTTCGAGAGTATTATGTATGTTGTTATTTTTAGCTGCCAATGCCCACGCTCAAAGCGCTGACCCGTCGGGTTCGGGTGGAGAGATGTTCCAGATTTTTTTCCTGATCGGATTATTTGCGTTATTTTACTTTATCGCCATCCGCCCACAGCGCAAGCGCCAGAAAGAGCATACCGATATGGTTTCCGCTCTCAGCAAGGGCAACGAAGTCATTACCACCAGCGGCATTCTTGGCAAAATTACCCGCCTGGAGGACAATTACGTCGTGCTGCAGGTAACGGATAATGTTGAGCTCAAGTTTCAGCGCAGCTATATCAGTGCGGTGTTGCCCAAGGGAACCCTGAAATCCATCTAGGATGGCTATCAGCTACCCGCCACGCATAGCACTGGCACAAACACCGACGCCGCTGCAGCTACTGCCCAGGGTTTCCGAGTTATACGGGCAGGGGTGTCGCATCTGGGTCAAACGCGACGACCTGACCGGTGCCGCCCTCAGTGGTAACAAGATTCGCAAATTGGAATTTGTGGTCGCCGCGGCCCGTGAGCAGGGCTGCGATACCCTGATTACCTGCGGCGGAGAGCAGTCTAACCACTGCCGTGCTACCGCCCTGGTGGGCGCCCAACTGGGCTTTCATGTGCACCTGTTGTTGCGCGGTAAAGCGCCGCAAGATATCGATGGCAACCTGTTGCTCGATCATTTGGCCGGTGCGACGATCAATCACTACGCCGGGAGAGAGTTTTCCAGCGACGATCTCGAACAAGTCTTTACTGACTGGCAAAATCACTACGCCAGCCAAGGCCACAAGGCATACTGCATTCCCATCGGCGCCAGTGATGGCGTTGGTATCTGGGGTTACATCGCGGCGGCCCAGGAACTGCAGGGGGATATGCAGGCGGCACAGATAAGCAAGGCCAACGTGGTCTGCGCAACCGGTAGTGGCGGCACCCAGGCTGGACTTACCCTGGGCACAGTGTTGCACGATGTGCCGATGCAGGTCTGGGGCGTCAATGTCTGTGAGGATGAAGCATGGTTTGTGAATAAAATTGCCGCCGATATCGCCGACTGGCAGCAGCGTTACCAGCAGGTACTGCCCGGGCCAGCACCGGTAGCCAAGGTCATTGATGGTTACGTGGGGCCTGGCTATGGGCGCGCCACCACAGAAATTTTTGAGCTGATCGCAGAGCTGGCCAGCCTTGAAGGCCTGGTGTTGGACCCGGTTTACACGGGCAAGGCCTTTTACGGCATGTTGCAGGAGATTGCCAGGGGACGCTTTGCTGATTGTGAAGATATTATCTTTGTACACACTGGGGGCATCTATGGTCTGTTTCCCCAGCGTCAGAACTTCTCCCTGTAATTCCAGGCGTTAAATCGCTATGCTCAGGTCTTATTGATTATTAGTGGACCTGCCATGGCCAGCAGTCTTGGCGACAAACTTGTCATTGCGATATCTTCCCGCGCGCTGTTCAACCTCGACGCCAGTCACGAGATATATGAACAAAAAGGGCTGGCAGCCTACTCCCGTTACCAGATCGAACGAGAGGATGAGCCGCTGGAGCCCGGGGAGGCGTTTGTCATGGTGCAAAAGCTCCTGCGCATCAATGAATTGCTGGACGGAGAGAACCGGGTTGAGGTCATTCTCCTGTCGCGCAACAGTGCCGATACCGGCTTGCGGGTATTCAACTCGGTACAGCACTACCAGCTGGATATCCAGCGGGCGGCCTTTTGTGGTGGCGAAAGTCCCTACCGTTACATAACCGCTTTTGGTGCCCACTTGTTTTTGTCCACCGAGGCCGATGATGTCCGTCATGCCCTGGAGCACGGTGTGGCGGCGGCGACCCTGGTGTCACACCGCGGTGGTGGCAGCGACAGTGAGCAACTGAGGTTTGCCTTTGATGGCGATGCGGTAATTTTTTCTGACGAAGCCGAGCGGGTCTACAAAAGCGAGGGCCTGGCAGCGTTCCAGGATAGCGAACAGGCGTCCGCCCATGAGCCACTCAGTGGCGGCCCCTTTAAACCCTTTTTAGCCGCCCTGCAAAAGCTGCAAAAGGAATTTCCCGCCAGCGAATCGCCCATTCGCACCGCGCTGGTTACCGCCAGGTCGGCACCCGCCCACGAACGGGTTATCCGTACCCTGCGGGCCTGGGACATCCGCATAGACGAATCTATCTTCCTGGGTGGGCTGGATAAGGGGGAGTTTCTGCGCGCCTACCAGGCCGATGTCTTTTTCGATGACCAGGAGTCTCATTGCGAGTCGGCCAGCGCACACGTGGCTACCGGCCACGTGCCCCATGGAATCGCCAACGAGTAACAGCAACGGTCCAGGTGTCGTTATTACCTTTTGCGGTTGGCAATCTGCATTTTAATGGCTATTCTTTATAAGGAAACCCGATCTATCGCAGCGCCACAGGGCAGAGGTAGCGATGAAATTACAACAATTGCGCTATATATGGGAAGTCGCTCACCACGACCTGAACGTGTCGGCGACGGCGCAGAGTTTATACACCTCGCAACCCGGCATCAGCAAGCAGATTCGATTACTTGAAGATGAGCTAGGGGTGGAAGTGTTTGCCAGAAGCGGTAAGCACCTGACCCATGTGACTCCCGCCGGGGAAGCCATCTTGAAAACTGCCGGCGAGATACTGCGCAAGGTAGAAAGCATCAAATCGGTAGCCCAGGAGTTCAGCAACGAGAAGAAGGGCAGCCTGTCTCTCGCCACTACCCACACCCAGGCGCGCTATGCCTTGCCCGATACCATCAGTACCTTCATCGACCGCTATCCCGACGTTTCCCTGCATATGCACCAGGGCACGCCCATGCAGATATCAGAGATGGCGGCGGATGGCACGGTAGATTTTGCCATTGCCACCGAGGCGATGGAATTGTTCAGTGACCTGGTCATGATGCCCTGTTATCGCTGGAACCGTTGCGTATTAGTGCCCAGGAATCACCCCCTCACACAGCTTTCTGAGCTGACCCTGGAAGATGTAGCCGAGCACCCGATAGTCACCTATGTATTCGGTTTTACCGGGCGTTCGCGGCTGGACGAAGCGTTTATCGAAAAAGGGCTGGTACCCAGGGTGGTGTTTACCGCCGCCGATGCGGACGTCATCAAAACCTATGTACGGCTGGGACTGGGCATAGGTATAGTCGCGAAGATGGCCTATGACCCGGAGGCCGACAGTGACCTGGTGCCCCTGGATGCCAGCCACTTGTTTGCCACCAGTATTACCAGGATTGGTTGTCGGCGCGGTACCTTTTTGCGCGGATACATGTATGATTTCATCGAATTATTCGCACCGCACCTGACCCGGGATGTGGTTGATGCCGCCTTCCAGAAGCACAGTAAGGTAGATCTGGACCATTTGTTTTCTCAACTGAAGTTACCCACTCATTAAACTGGCAGGAGTTAGACCTTGGAATTAGTTTGTCTGGACCTGGAGGGCGTTCTGGTGCCTGAGATTTGGATAGAATTTGCTGACCGCACCGGCATCGACGAGCTGCGGGCTACCACCCGTGATATTCCCGATTACGACGTATTGATGAAACAGCGCCTGGGCTTGCTGGAGCAACACAATTTGCGCCTAGGCGATATCCAGGCGGTTATTAATGATATTCGGCCGCTGGAGGGGGCGGTGGAGTTTGTCGACTGGCTGCGCCAGCAGTTCCAGCTGATCATTCTGTCTGACACCTTCTATGAGTTTACCCAGCCATTGATGCGCCAACTGGGGTGGCCGACCCTGTTTTGTCACCGCCTGATTACCAATGACAGCGGCCAGGTTGTCGATTACAAACTGCGCCAGGTTGATCCCAAAAGAGCGTCGGTAAAAGCCTTCCACAGTCTCAACTACCGGGTGATCGCCGCTGGTGACTCCTATAACGACACCACCATGCTGGCCGAGGCGGATGTTGGCATTTGGTTTCACGCCCCCGACAACGTGATAGCGGAGTTCCCCCAGTTCCAGGCAGTGCACACCTACCACGATCTCAAGCTCGCAATCGCAGCGGCCTCGCCACGGGATATCAGCCTGTAGACTGGCTCAGCGTTGTTTCCAGTTCGCTGAGGAAACGGCCCACTTTATCGAGGGTCTCCTGGTGTTCCTGCTGCCACTGTGAGTCGGCAACGATTCCGCCGCCGCCCCAGCAGTGTATGGTATCGCCTTCGCATAACAGGGAGCGGATGGCAATATTGCTGTCCATGCGCCCATCGGCACTGATGTAGAGTAGCGATCCACAATAGGCCTGCCGCGTGTTCGGCTCGAGTTCATCGATTATCTGCATGGCCCTTCGTTTGGGGGCACCGGTTATTGAGCCACCGGGGAAGCTGTCGCGCAACAGATCGAAGGCAGTGCGCTGTGGCAATAGTTCACCGCTGATGGTGCTAACCAGGTGATGCACGGTGGGATAGCTCTCCAATTCAAACAAACGGTCCACCTGTATGCTGCCCGGCACACAGTTTTTGCCCAGGTCATTGCGCAGCAAATCGACGATCATAAGGTTTTCAGCCCGGTCCTTAATCGATTGCTGCAGCTGTTCGGCAGCCTGTTGATCGGCAACCGGGTCGCTGTGGCGGGGGCTGGTGCCCTTGATGGGACGGGTTTCGACATGCTGGCCAGACAGTTTGAGAAAGCGCTCCGGTGACAGGCACAACAGCTGCTGATCTGCCGTGGAATGCATAAAGCCGCTAAAGGGTGCGCCGGCCACTGCCCGCAGCCTGCGGTAGGCCTGCCAGGGGTCTCCCTCGAAGCGACTGCTAAAGCGCTGGGCCAGGTTTACCTGGTAGCAGTCACCAGCCGTTATGTAGCGCTGTATCTGTTCAAATGCGGCCCGGTACTGGCGGCGGTCCATATTCGATTGGAACGGCTCCAGCAATTGAAAGGAGTCTTGCGGGCTGTCCTGCACTGGCTCTTGCAGCAGCGCCATGAGTTCACGACGCCTGCTGGCGGCCAGTGAGGGCAGGGCGACAAAGACGCAGCGATTCAGCAAGTGGTCCTGAATGACCGCCCAATCATAAAAGTACAGTGACGCACCCAACTGGGCGGGTGTTGCAAGGTGCTGCAGGGGCTTGCCGAGCTCGTAATTGAGGTAGCCCGCCACGCCACCGCAGAACGGGATGTCGCCGGTGGGTGCAACCAGCCCGGCACAGCGCTCTGAATGTAGCTGGGCAATATCTTGAAAATACTTGTCTATTGAATCATAAGTATCTGTATTTAAACAATTAATAGAAAGATCAACTGAGGGATCAGCGGCGATGATATCGAATCGCCCGGCACGGCTGTGCGGGTAGCCCGAATCGAGGAAAAAAGCGCCCGGCAGCTGTTTTACCCGCTCGAACAGGGCGCAGCTGTCCGGGTGGTAGGGCAACTCCTCTAGCTGAATAGCAGTAATCTTCATATATCGTATTTAATTCGCCACAATTTTACGCAAAACCTATGTTTACTCCGCTAACTCTACCGGAACCGCTTGTCTGGAGCCCTGCCTGAGATTGACTTCCATGGCGGTAAAACGTATCTTTACCGGCCCTTTTGGGAGGCAGGGCAGAATCCTATGCGCACTGTCATGATCTTGCAAATACCAGCCATTTTTTACCTGAACCCGCTGCTTTAGGACCACCAAAAATAGCATGAAAACTGACAAGAGTTTGACCGCAACACTGCAAAACCCCTTTGCACCTGAAGTGGGCCTGGATTTTAGCGTACCGGGGCAAATCGCCACTGAGCCCGGCCTGTACGAAGAGGCCATTGAGTCCGGTTACCTGCTGCAGCAGCGGCCGCGACAGGCCGCTGGTGTCAAGGGCATTGAACGTCAGCACCAGAAGAAAAGAATGACCATCTGGGAGCGGATTGACGTACTCGCCGACGAAGAGCCGACTATCCTCTTTCAAAACTGGGGCCCGAACCTGGATGGTGCCTCACTGGTGACCGCGATCATCAAGGTCAACGGCCGCGACGTGGCGCTGTACGGCCACGATTTCACGGTCCGGGCTGGCTCCATGGATGCCACCAATGGCAAAAAACTGGCGCGTCTGTTTCAACTGGCAGGCAAGCGCCGCATTCCCCTGGTAGGCCTCAACGATAGTGCCGGTGCCTACATTCCAGCCGGTGTGGGTGGCCTGGATGGCTACGCTGATGCCTTCACAGCCCTGCGCAAGATTTCCGGCGTGGTGCCCAGCATTATGTGCATGTTTGGTTTCAATGCTGGCGGCGGTTCCTATCTGCCCCGGCAAGGTAGTTTCCTGATTCAGCCCAACGATACCTTCTTTGGGCTGACCGGCCCCGGCGTTGTCAAATCGGTACTGGGTGAAGACGTAACTCCGGACGAACTGGGCGGTCCGGCTGTGCACAGCCAGAGCGGGGTCAACGATTTTGTCGTCCCGGATGAAGTGGCCGCACTGGACAAGGTGCGCGAGTTACTCAATTACCTGCCCAGTAATAATGGGGAAATGGCTCCCTACCAGAAATCATCCGATCCCATAAACCGCAAGACCTGGGACATCGATATCCTGCTCAAGAAGGCGTTTAATTCGCCCACCGGTTACAACACGCCGGTGGACATATCTATCCTTATCCAGCAGTTGTGTGACCACGGAGATTTCCTGGAGCTGCAGGCCGAGCGAGCCCGCAACACGGTAACGGCACTGGGGCGCATGGGTGGCCATGTTATCGGCTTTGTCGCCAATAACAGTGCCGTCGCATCGGGACAGATAGACATCGACGCGGCCTACAAGAATGCGCGTTTTATCCGCTTCTGCAATCTCTACAACATCCCGGTCATCTTCCTGGAGGACACCACCGGGTTTCTGCCGGGCAAAGATCAGGAAATGCGTGGCATCGTGCAGGCGGGACGCGCCATGCTGGATGCCATTGTTGATTTGCGCACGCCGCGCTTCCTGGTGTTGGTGCGCAATGCCTTTGGTGGCGCCTATGCCTCCTACAATAATTACTCTACCGGGGCAGACCTGGTAATAGCCCTGCCAACTACACGCCTGGCGGTAATGGGGCCAGCGGGTATTGAATATGTGTACAAGGACGAACTGCGCAGCATTCGCGGCTCGGCCAAATCAAACGACCCCGCCTGGGTAAAGGCCCAGGAAGCAGAACTTGCCCAGCGTTACGAGCGCGAGTTGATGAACCCCAACGAAGCACTCAGCCTCGGCTCCATCTCCCAAATTGTCATGCCCTGTGATCTGAGGCAGGTGTTGGCTGAAAACATGGACTTTCATTTGCGTCACTACCGCGCAGAGCCGCTGGTCGGCATACAACGTGAATTTCACTAATTCATAACGCCTACCCGCAGAAATAAGGAACCGCACGTGTCAAACGACCACTATTTGAATAACCCCCTGATTCACCGCGATCGCCGCCTGGGCCGACGCCATTCAGAGTGGGTCAATCAATTTGATTGCAGCCACCTGGCGCCGCTGATTATTTGCCGGGGGCCTATACGCAAAGAAGCCATGGATGTGTTTGCCGAAATGGGCATAAGCAAGTACGGCATCCTGTTGTCAGAGAAAGACTCTATCGTGTATCGCAATGCACTGGCACCGGAACTGCGTCAGCTGAAAAACCCTGACAGTGTGCACCGGGTGCCCGACTACAGTGGCGCCAACAAGGAGGAGCGCGACCAGCGGATCCAGCAGATTATTGATATTGCCCACGACAATGGCTACGACTCGGTGTTTGCCGGTTACGGATTTATGGCCGAAGACGAGACCCTGGTCGCGGCCCTGGAAGGCGCCGGCCTGATCTTTATCGGCCCCTGTTCACGTACCGTCCACGATGCGGGGCTCAAGGACGAAGCCAAACGCACGGCACTGTCGGTAGGCGTCAGCGTGACGCCTGGCATAGACAATGGCACTGTCCTGACGCTGCTTAAAACCCACCCCGACAGTGATGCTCTCAAGGCGCTTTGCCATGCGCACGACTTGCCGGTTGATGCGGCTTTGCTCGATGACAAGGACACCGCTCTGGAAGACAAGGCCGTCCTGGTGCTGGCTGCTTCCTACCGCAAAGGGGTAGACCTGTACACGATCGACGCGCTGTGCGAGACCCTCACCGAGGCGGTTGAAAAGATGGCGGCGCAGTACCCGGACAACCGTATTCGCCTCAAAGCTATTGCTGGCGGTGGCGGTAAAGGCCAGCGGATCCTCGCTGTAGGCGAAGCTGCCCGTACCGCCGAGATGGTGCGAGAAATTCTCAACGAGGTGAAAACCACCGGCGTTGGCGACAACAAAAACGTACTGGTTGAATTAAATATTGAAACCACCCGCCACCTGGAGATCCAGGTTATCGGCAACGGTACGTGGAGCCTGTCCATGGGGGGTCGCGACTGCTCCCTGCAGATGCACGAGCAGAAGCTGCTGGAAGTATCTGTCACCCAGGAGTCACTGCAACGGGCACTGGACGCCGCCGCAGCGGCCGGACAGGCCGAAGAGGTGCGGGTATTGACCCAGGACCTGGCCACCCTGTGTGCGATGGAAGACGAGGCCGAGCGTTTTGGTGAGGCGGTAGGGCTGGATTCGGTTTCCACCTTTGAGTGCATTGTCGATAGGGACAGCCATTTCTTTATGGAAATGAACACCCGCATCCAGGTCGAACACCGGGTCACGGAACTGTGTTATTCGCTGCAGTTCAGCAACCCGGATCACAGTGAAGACAGCTTTGTTGTTGAATCGCTGGTGGAAGCCATGGTGCTGTTGGCGGCACACGGCGAAAAACTGCCTAAACCGCAGCGCCTGGTGCGCTGTAATGATGCTGTAGAGGCGCGCATGAACGCCACCAACCAGGCACTGCAGCCCCATGCGGGTGGTGTGGTGGAGCGCTGGTCGGATGCCAGTGAAGGCGAGATCAGGGACGACCAGGGCATTAGCCTGCACAATCCCGATACCGATGTATTTATGAAGTACACCCTGGCCGGGGCCTATGATTCCAATATCGCACTGCTGCTCACCGTGGGTGACACCCGTCTCGAGTGTTACCAGCGACTGGCGGAAGTGATTCGACGCACCACCATGACCGGGCGAGACCTGGCTACCAACCTGGATTTTCACTACGGGCTGGTGAACTGGTTTATTGGTCAGAATATCAACGCCAGGCCTACCACGCGTTTTATCGTGCCCTACCTGACCGCCGTGGGTGAGCTGAAAGAGCAGGCCGCCAATGTCGACCTTGTGTATGCCTATAACGAGGTTATGAAAAACGCCATAGCCAGCGTCGAGGATGATGCCCAGGCTGCACTTAAAGAGGCCTTTGAACGCAAATATACTTTGCTGCGACGTCCGCTGGAACGTTTGCTGCTTAATCCCCACCTGTTGTCCGGCTGGCTTAGCGTAAACCGGGATTGCTATACCATCATTGATGGCAAGGTCAGCTGGAACGAAAACCCGGTGCAGTTGCTGGCCGACACCTACCACTTCCTGGATATGGATTACCGTCCCGGTGAAGCCCCCGCCAACATGATCTGGGACCACGATCACAAGCTGTTACAGGCGGCCACCGAGTTTTATGATGAGCTCAATAATCGCCTCAGCGCCGAGGACTGGGTAGAGTTGCAAACCCAGCTCGATGAAGAGCAGGCACCCGAGGGCATAGCCGCCGAACTGTGGCTGCAAATACGCGGTGCTCACGCCGGCTACCAGGCGGGGCTGGAAATCTTTGCCGTATTGCCGGTCATTGCCGAACAAAGTGGCTATTTTGAGTTGGCGGTCAACGCCGACCTGACCATTAATATTCCCGATAGTCTCACCGACAGCGACCTGCAGGCGCGCATGGCCAAGATACTGGTACCACCACCAGCGGCCAGTTCCGATGAGATTCTCGCTGCCAGCGGCGGCATGTTCTACGCACGGGAAACACCTGACCATCCCTGCTATGTTGAAGAGGGTAGCCATTTTGAGAAAGGTGACCCACTGTACATTGTCGAAGTTATGAAAATGTTCAACAAAGTGTACGCGCCATTCTCCGGCACAATTGACAAGGTACTGGTGGAGGACGACGGCGTTATCATCAGCAAGGGTCAGCCGCTGTTTAAAATAACCCCCGATGAAGTGGTGGTTGTTGAGTCACCGGAAGAGATACGCAGTCGCCGCAAACGGGTGACTAAAGATTTTCTTGCGCAGATTATATAGAGAGCAACTAAGGAGCTGAGATGATTACCGCATTGGATCATATCGCCATCGCCGTGCCCGACCTGGAGCGCGCCATCAAACGCTTTATGGAAGATTTTGGCTTGACCTATGAAGGCAGCGAAGACGTGGAGGCCGCCAAAACATCGACGGCGTTTTTTCCCCTGCCACCTACCAGTATTGAACTGGTACACCCGCTGAACGGTGAGGGCGCTATTGCCGGTTACCTGGAGAAGAAGGGCGGGGGTCTGCATCACCTGTGTTTTCGCTCTGACAATATCGAGGAGGACGTTGCTCGCCTCAAGGCAAAGGGTTATCAGTTTCTGGCTGACGCACCCAGCCCCGGTGCCCATGGTTCGCAGGTGATCTTTATTCATCCCAGGAGCTGCGACGGGGTATTGATCGAGATTAATCAGCCGGCCGAGGATCACTGAGCATGAGTATTTACGACAAGGACGCCGCCACGCCCGAGAGCTGGAAGGAAACCGCCACCGCGCAGATGAAGGGCAAGAGCCCGGATGAGTTGATCTGGGAAACCCCCGAGGGCATTTCGGTTAAACCCCTGTACACCGCAGCGGATATTGAAGCGCTGGAGTACACCGATACCATGCCGGGCATGTCCCCCTATATTCGTGGCCCCCAGGCCACCATGTACGCCGGGCGCCCGTGGACCATTCGCCAGTACGCGGGTTTCTCCACCGCCGAGGAATCCAATGCCTTTTATCGCAAGGCACTGGCGGCCGGTGGGCAGGGCGTGTCGGTGGCTTTTGACCTGGCCACGCACCGTGGCTATGACTCGGACCATCCGCGCGTTACCGGCGATGTCGGCAAGGCCGGCGTGGCGATTGATTCTGTGGAAGACATGAAGATCCTCTTCGACGGTATCCCGCTGGACAAGGTGTCGGTGTCCATGACCATGAACGGCGCCGTGCTACCGGTGCTGGCCGGTTATATTGTCGCTGCCGAGGAGCAGGGCGTGAGCCAGGAACAACTGGCCGGTACCATCCAGAACGACATTCTTAAAGAGTTTATGGTTCGTAACACCTATATCTATCCGCCCGCACCGAGCATGAAGATCATCGGCGACATCATTGCTTACTGCTCTGAGCACATGCCGAAATTCAATATGATATCGATCTCCGGATATCACATTCAGGAAGCCGGCGCCAACGCCGCACTGGAGCTGGCCTACACCCTGGCCGACGGCAAGGAATATATTCGCACCGCTATCGCGGCCGGGCTGGATATCGACACCTTTGCACCGCGCCTGAGTTTTTTCTGGGGCATCGGCATGAACTTCTACATGGAAATTGCCAAGCTGCGCGCCGCGCGCCTGTTGTGGGCGAAAATCGTAGCGGAATTCAATCCGCAGAACCCCAAGAGTTCCATGCTGCGCACCCACAGCCAGACCTCCGGCTGGTCATTGACCGAGCAGGACCCTTACAACAACGTTGTACGTACAACGATAGAAGCCATGGCAGCAGTATTCGGTGGCACCCAGTCCTTGCATACCAATGCTTTGGACGAAGCGATAGCCCTGCCCACCGAGTTCTCCTCGCGCATTGCCCGTAACACCCAGCTCATCATCCAGGAAGAAACCGGCATTACCAAAGTCGTGGACCCCTGGGGCGGCTCATACATGATGGAAAGCCTGACCCAGGAGATCGCCGACAAGGCCTGGGAACTGATTGAAGAAGTAGAACAGCAGGGCGGCATGGCCAAGGCCATTGAGACCGGCCTGCCCAAATTGCGTATCGAAGAGGCGGCCGCCAAAAAGCAGGCGCGTATTGATCGCGGTGACGACGTAATTGTGGGTGTTAACAAGTACACCCTGGACAAGGAAGACGAGGTGGATATCCTCGAGATCGACAACGAGGCGGTGCGCGAATCACAGATTGCCCGCCTCAACGATATCAGGGCCAGTCGCGACCAGGTGGCTGTCGATGATATCCTAGCGCAGATCACCGCTTGTGCCGCCGGTGGCGAGGGCAACCTGCTGCAGCTGGCGATTGAAGCCACCCGTCGCCGCGCCAGTGTAGGGGAGATATCAGACGCCATGGAAAAAGAGTTCGGACGATTTAAAGCCACCGCACAAACCGTGTCCGGGGTATACGGCGCCGCCTTTGAGGGCGATTCCAACTGGGCGGGTATTTCTGAGGATATCGAAAAGTTTGTTGAAACCCATGGCCGCCGCCCACGTATGCTGGTGTGCAAAATGGGCCAGGACGGCCACGATCGCGGCGCCAAGGTGGTAGCCACCGCTTTTGCCGATGTGGGTTTTGATATTGATCTATCACCCATGTTTTCCACCCCGGAAGAAGTGGCCCGCCAGGCCATTGAGAACGACGTACACGCCGTGGGCGCATCGTCGCTGGCGGCAGGGCATAAAACACTGGTTCCTCAGCTAATTGACGAACTGAAGAAGCAGGGCGCTGAAAATGTGGTGGTGATTGCTGGTGGTGTGATTCCACGTCAGGACTACCAGATGCTGTATGACGCCGGGGTGAAATGCATATTTGGCCCCGGTACGCCGATTCCTGAAGCAGCCCGCGATGTACTGAACGCGGTTAACGACCTCACGAGTGACTGAATTCAAGCTGCAAGACTTGCGCGCCGGTAACCGTCGCGCCCTGGCCAAGGCCATCACCCTGGTGGAAAGCACCCGGGAGAGTGACCGGCAAAATGCCCAGCAGCTACTGGAGCAGGCCCTGCCATATACCGGCAATAGTATTCGTATTGGTATTACCGGTATTCCCGGGGTCGGTAAATCTACTTTTATCGAGGCCTTTGGCCTGCACCTGATCGAACAGGGCAAGCGCGTCGCCGTGCTGGCCGTAGACCCCAGCTCACCCATTGCCGGGGGTTCTATACTCGGTGATAAAACCCGCATGGAAGAACTCTCCAGACGCGACGAGGCGTTTATTCGCCCCTCGCCGGCCGGCGCTGCCCTGGGCGGTGTGGCCCAGAAAACCCGCGAGACCATGCTGCTGTGCGAGGCCGCCGGTTACGATGTGATACTGGTAGAAACCGTCGGCGTGGGCCAGTCAGAATACCAGGTGGCTGGCATGGTCGATTTTTTCCTGGTGCTGATGCTGCCCAATGCGGGCGATGAACTGCAGGGCATCAAGAAGGGTATTATGGAACTGGCCGACGCCCTGGTGATCAATAAAGCCGATGGCGAAAGCATCAATCTGGCCAATATGACCAAGAAACACTACACCGCCGCCATGACCCTGATGCGCCATACCCTGCACTGGTCACCCCACGTGATGACTTGTTCCTCGCTCACCGGCGAAAATATTGCCGCCGTGTGGGACATGATCTGCAAGTTTGAAGGCGTTGCCCGCAAGGACAACGCCCTGCAAACCAAGCGAGACAACCAGGCCCGCGACTGGATGCATCACCTGGTCAATGAGTTGTTGCAACTCAAGCTCAACAGCAACCCCGCGGCCCGGGCACTGCTGCCCGACCTGGAACAGCAGGTGGTGCAACGGGACATCACACCCTATACTGCAGCGAGAAAAATAATAGACTGCCTGTAAAGGGGAGCACTCCGTGCGATTTATCGCTCTCGAAAAACTCATCAATCTCCACGACGGTTACCGCCGTGAATTTCGTATCGACTATCATCGGCTATTGCTGCTGCAGGTAAACGGCGAGCGCTATCTCATTGCTGCTACCTGCCCACACCAGGAACACCCATTATCCGAAGGCTGGATCGACAAGGGTTGTATCGAGTGCTCCCTGCACGGATATCGCTTCGATCTCAAGAGCGGCCAATTACTCCACGCCACGGAAGAGGAGTGCGGTGCGCTCAAGACCTGGCAGTTGGAGTATGAAGGATCAGATGTTGGGGTGGTTTGGGAGGACGGGTAGGCAGCCACGCGTAGCGTCGGTCCGGCGTTCCGGACGCGTCTGGATATCTAGCTGATATTGACGAGACCTATTAACAGGTGCTATAAACAGGTCTTTATAATTCTATAGAGAAGACCTCATGCGAACGAAATTTTCTGAAGACGTGATTTCCCTTTCAGACCTTAAAGTAAATCCAGGTAAGGTTATTAACCATGCTAATGACTCCCGCCGGCCTATTCTATTAACTAGCCGTGGTCGCGGAGTAGCTGTAATTCAGGGGCTCGAAGAGTATGAAAAAAATGGGGAAGAGTTGGCATTTGTAAAAGCTATTGCCCAAGGCCTCATGGATATAGAAGAAGGTAAGACCACAAGCCTTCGGGATGCCAAAAAGAGATTGGATCTAAAATAGGTGGAAATATCTTTATCTAATTCTGCACTTGATGACCTTGAAAATGTTAGAGAATACTACCTTGATCAGGGTGTCCCCGAGATTGGTGAAAATTTCGTCATTGCTATTTTTGAGCATGTTGAAAGCTTAGCTGATCATCCTGATATCGGTAGAGTAGTTCCCGAATTTGAAGAAGCGCATATTCGTGAGCTTATCCATCCCCCTTTTCGAATTGTTTACTTACGCGGTAAAGCATCAATACAGATAATTAGAGTATGGCGCAGCGAAAGATTACTAAACCTTGGTGAAGATGAAGCGTCACAACCTCAATAATTGAAGCCTCGGATTAACCTCCCCCCAATGCCACAACTTATCAAACTGTTCCACAAAGCGTTTCGCCGATGCCCTGGAATCGGGTTCGTAAAATCCATTGCTGCCGCGTTCATCCGGTTTGTATACAACGCCGTTATCGTCGCGCACCACATACGTCGCATCCGGCAGATCGGGATGTTCATCCACATCCAGCACCCGAATTTTCATAATGGTGGAAAGCCGCCGCGACAGGGTGAGTAGCCTGTGGCCGTTCTCTACCACGGGCCTGGCATCGTTAATCAGAAGTCGAATATTGCTGTGCCGTGAACGCCGGGCGAGGGTGGTGATGGCTGAGTTCAGTTCCGCCGAGTCGAATACATCCGGGTCTAGCACAGCACTGTAAATACGCAGGTCTCTTCTCGCGGTCTGGGCCAGTGCCAGTGCCAGGGTGGCAAAGGGCTGGGGGTAGCCCACGTGCGTAATAAATTCCTTGGCGCCGCTGTAGTCGATTTCCAGATCCATGGCGACATGGGGTATGCCCGCTTCTTCGAAGGGTTCACCGAAATGAAAGAAGCCGGCATCCAGGTAGAAATTGGCGGCATGGGCCTGGGCGTGCAGGTAGAGGCGATTCATACCTTGCAGGCGGGCGTGGTTGATAATGTAGTTCAGCAACAGTCGCCCCAGCCCTTTGCCGCGATGCTCCTTTAACACGGCCAGGCGGCCCACCTTGCCATCGGGCAACATGCGGCCGCAGGCCAGGGCAACCGTGTTGTGGGTCAGCAGAAAGTGGGTGGCGGTGTCGTCCTTATCGTCCCGCTCGATCTCCTCGGGTACGTTTTGTTCTTCGATAAACACTTTGCCGCGAATAGACAGCAGGGTTTCCCTGTGCAGGTTCCAGCTGACTTCTTCGACAATATAGTCACTCATCGCTTTCACTCACTGTGAAACAACCCTGTTCGCCCAATTGCCGGGCCAGTGCCAGGTTCAATTGCTGGCCCGCAGAAATTGATTCGCCGCTGCACAGGGTTTGTATGCCGGGCAGTTGGTTCAGGTCAGCCAGCAGCGAATCGCCATTGGCGTAGATTTCCAGCCCCTCGGGCAACTCGCGCCAGGCCAGTCGCGCCGCCGGATCCAATTGTAATACCTGACCCTCAGTCACTGCCAGCGGTGGCAGTTGTTCGGCGCCATCGGTGACCAGTTCGCCAAACCAGCTGCTGCTATCTGTGAACGCTTCCAGTTCTTTTAGCACTGACTGTCGAGCGGCTGCTGTTGCCTGTGGGGTAATTTCCCCGGGCCGTTGTGTCTGCAGGGGCGGGTCGTGGTACAGCTGTTCCGGGTTCATGGTTTCCAGGCCTGCATCTACACTGCGCGACACCATGTCGTTGAGGCGCGGTGCGCGAAAGCCCAGGGAATAGGTGAGGCTGTCGGATTCTGCCGTACCCCAGTGGGCCAGCCGTGGTGGCACATACAGCACATCACCGGGTTCGAGAATATATTCTGCACTGTCTTCGAAGTGTTCGAGAATGTGCAGATCGGGGTGATCAATCAGCGCTTCATCTTCGCCGCACACCTGGCCCAGTCGCCAGCGACGGCTGCCCTGGCCCTGTAACAAAAACACATCGTAATTGTCGTAGTGGGGGCCGACGCCTGCGCCCATACCATCAACAACAGTGGCGTAGCTAATCATCACATCATCGAAACGCCAGCCGGGCAAGAAGCTGACCAGTTGTCGCAACTCGGCGATCTCATCCAGGTAATGGTCTGCCTTTTGTACTAACAAGGTCCAGGGATACTCGGAATCAAAATCACCCTCGCCAAAGGGGCCCTGGCGAAAGCCCCAGCCATCGGGGCGGGTTTCGACGATGCGGGCGTCGATGTCTTCTTCAAGGGCCAGGCCGGCCAGTTCTGCGGCGCTGAGCGGGTCCTGGAAGTCGGGCAGGGCGGCGCGAATCAGCAGCGGCTTGCGCTGCCAGTAGTCGCGCAGAAAGATATCGGGATCGAAATGCTCGAGCCGGATCAAATGTTCCCTGCCTGCGTGGTGGCATTGCCGATATAGCTCGCTGGGGTCAGCGCCAGCAGTTCGTCGCGGGCGGATTGCGGCATGTCCAGGTTTTGGACAAAGGCCTGTATGGTTTCGCGGTTCATGTCCTGGCCGCGGGTCAGGTCCTTGAGTTTTTCGTAGGGCTTTTCGATGCCGTAACGGCGCATCACCATCTGAATGGCCTCGGCCAATACTTCCCAGCTGGCATCCAGGTCCTGGGCCAGGCGCGCCTCGTTAAGCTCCAGCTTGCCTATGCCCTTGAGACTGGATTGATAAGCAATGAGGCTGTAGCCAATGCCCACGCCCATATTGCGCAGCACGGTGGAATCGGTAAGGTCCCGTTGCCAGCGAGAGATGGGCAGTTTGGCAGACAGGTGGCCGAAGATCGCATTGGCGATGCCGAGGTTGCCCTCGGAGTTTTCAAAATCGATGGGGTTAACCTTGTGGGGCATGGTGGACGAACCCACTTCGCCAGCCACGGTTTTCTGTTTGAAGTAGCCGATGGAAATATAGCTCCAGATATCCCGGTTAAAATCGATGAGGATGGTATTGAAACGGGCAATCGCGTCGAACAGCTCGGCGATGTAATCGTGGGGCTCGATCTGGGTGGTATAAGGGTTAAAGGTTAGTCCCAGCGAGGTGACAAAGCTCTCTGCGTGGGCGGGCCAGTCCACCTCGGGGTAGGTACAGATATGGGCGTTGTAATTGCCCACCGCGCCGTTGATCTTGCCCAGGTACTCGATAGCTTCAATGGCGGTAACCTGGCGTCGCAAGCGCGCCACCACGTTGGCGATTTCCTTGCCCATGGTGGTGGGGCTGGCGGTCTGGCCGTGGGTGCGCGACAGCATGGCTGCCGCGGCGCTGGCCTGGGCCAGGCTGGCCAGTTTATCGACGATCTCGGCCAGCATTGGCAGCACTACCTGCTCGATGCCGTCGCGCAGCATCAGCGCGTGTGACAGGTTGTTGATATCTTCCGAGGTGCAGGCGAAGTGTACAAACTCTGCAATCGCCTCTAGCTCCTGGTTGCCGGCAAAAGATTCCTTGATGAAATATTCCACCGCTTTCACATCGTGATTGGTGGTGGCTTCGATCTCCTTGATGCGTGCTGCACCGGTGCTGTCAAAGTTATCGGCTATGCCATCAAGCAGTTTTGACGCTGCTGCGCTGAGCGCGGGAACCTCTGTGATCGCTGCCTGTGCCGCCAGGGATTGCAGCCAGCGCACTTCCACCAGTACGCGCCGTTGCATCAGGCCGTATTCGCTGAAAATACCCCGCAGGCTAGAGGTTTTGCCGCCATAACGTCCGTCGATTGGCGATACCGCGGTAAGAGCCGAAAGCTCCATGGTGTTACTCCCCGAATTGAGCATAGAAAGATTGAGCACAGAAAGAAGATGCCGATTTTACACGGAACCCAGTTCTCGCGACAGGCTTTGCGCCAGCTCTAATAGTTTGCGGCGCTGCATCAATAACTTCCAGCGGCGTCCGCCCAGTTGCCGCCACAGATAGGCCGAACGAATGCCCGCCAGCAGCAGGGCGCGAATCAAATCGGCGTTGGCGGGGTTTTGCAGTTGTTGCATGCTGCCGCTGACCTTGATGCGAAATTGAAAGGTGCTGATGGTGTCCTGGTAGATGCCGGAAATACTGTGGCAGACTTCTTGCACATGATTGGCAAAATACTCAGATTTAAAATGGGTGTGTTCCAGGCGTGAATGCACCACGGCGACCATTTCATGGTTGGTAGAAAATTTTCTCTCCAGGTGCAACATGCCAAACACGTAGCGCACCATTTCCCGGGCCTCGGTTTGATCCTTGTTGGCGAGCATGCTGGCCAGGTTTGCCAGGCCCAGTTTTACACCGGGCACGCCGCCATACACAGCTGCTGTAGAGTCGGCATCAAATTGAAACAGGCTGTTGATGGAAGGGGTTAAAAACTCTTCGGGGTAGCTGCCGGTACGGGAAATCTGGTCTACCAGCCTGGCCGCCTGCACCACGCCGGCCAGGGCCAGTACCTGATTCTTCAAGTCACTCATGCCGCGGCCTCAATAACACCGCCGCCCAGGCATAGATCGTCCTGGTAAAACACCACCGACTGGCCGGGCGTGATGGCTCGTTGTGGCTGCTCAAAGTTGACCGTGTAGACGGAATCCACGCGGCTCAGGGTGCAAGCCTGGTCGGGCTGCCTGTAGCGTGTTTTGGCCTTGCACGACAGGGGCAGGTCTGGGGCCGTACCGGCGATCCAGTGAATCTCTGTGACCGACAGGCTGGATTTAAACAGCGCCGGGTGCTCATTGCCCTGGACCACCAGCAGTACATTGTTGTCCAGATTCTTGTCTACCACGTACCAGGGTGCGTCATCGTGTCCCGCCAGGCCGCCTATACCCAGGCCCTGGCGCTGACCCATGGTGTGGTACATCAAACCCTGGTGCTGGCCCAGCGTATGGCCCTGCAAATCCCGGATATCGCCGGGCCGGGCGGGAATGTACTGCTGCAAAAAATCAGTAAAACGGCGCTCGCCGATAAAACAAATGCCGGTGCTGTCTTTCTTGTTGTGGGTTTTCAGGTCGTGGGCCTCGGCCAGGCGCCGCACCTCCGGCTTTTCCATTTCACCGAGCGGGAACAGGCTGCGTTCCAGCTCGGTGTGGCCCACAGCGTGTAGAAAATAGCTCTGGTCCTTATTGTGGTCCAGCCCCTTGAGCAGCGTGGTCGCGCCATTGGCACGGCCCAGGCGGCTGTAGTGGCCAGTGGCGATCATATCGGCACCCAGTACCAACGCATATTCCAGGAAGGCTTTAAATTTGATTTCGCGATTACAGAGAATATCGGGGTTGGGTGTGCGTCCCGCCTGGTATTCAGCCAAAAAGTGCTCGAACACATTGTCCCAGTACTCGGCGGCAAAATTGGCACTGTGCAGATGAATACCCAGCTTGTCGGCCACCAGCTGTGCATCGGCCAGGTCTTCGATAGCCGTGCAGTACTCGGTGCCGTCATCCTCCTCCCAGTTCTTCATGAACAGGCCTTCAACCTGGTAGCCCTGCTGCTGCAACAGTAAGGCGGCGACGGATGAATCGACGCCGCCGGACATACCGACAATGACTTTTTTGGCTGCGGGAGTATTCATTCAGGTGTAGTAGATAAATTCCAGGGGTATTTTGGGTCCCTGCAGGTACTGTTCTACAGCGGCCAGCACCAGCGGGCTGCGCATTCTAGCAGACTCGGCCCGCATTTCCTCGTGGGTCAGCCAGACCGCTCGTTCAATATCCGTATCGAGTTTGAAGTTTGTTTCTTGGCGCAATACCTCTCCATAAAAAGTGGTGCGATGGTAGGTAATACCGTTAGCCGGGGCGGTATACAGGGCCACACCCACCAGCCCCTGTATGTCAATATGCCAGGCGGTTTCCTCCAGGGTTTCGCGAACCGCAGCCTCAACCAGGGTTTCACCGTGTTCCAGGTGGCCGGCGGGCTGATTCAATACCAGGCCGTGCTCGCCCTGTTCCTCTACCAACAGGAAGTGCGCATCTCTGTGTATCACCGTGGCCACAGTGACGTGGGCGTACCATTCAGTCATGACGACGATTATACCCGCGGCGGGGGCGGGACATGTCAACTTCCAGCTGGCGGGAGTCGCCTGGAGACAGATCCTGCAGGGACCACTCGCCAATACTGGCCCTGATCAGCCGCAGGGTCGGGTATTCAATGGCCGCCGTCATGCGACGAACCTGACGATTGCGGCCCTCCTGTATGCTCAGTTCCAGCCAACTGGTGGGTTTGTTCTTGCGCACGCGGATGGGAGGATCCCGTGGCCACAACGCGGCAGGAGCTTCAATACAACGCGCTTTGGCTGGCAGGGTAGGGCCGTCTTTCAGGGTCAGACCATTGCGCAGTGCCTTAAGGTCGGCCGCGGTGGGACAACCCTCCACCTGTACCCAGTAGGTCTTCCACATTTTCCTGGCCGGATCGGCAATCTGGTGCTGTAGCTGCCCATCGTCGGTCAGTAATAACAGCCCCTCTGAATCGTAGTCCAGTCGTCCCGCCGCCCGGAAACCAGGCGCGCGCAGGAAATTAGCAAGCGTCTGACGACCTGCGCCGTCGGTGAACTGGCTGAGCACCTGGTAGGGTTTGTTAAACAGGATAAGTCGGCTCATTAATTCTTGCGGTGCATCAAGTACATGGTGGGTGAACTCAAGCGTTGCCTCAGGTCAGGTGGTATAATTTGCGCCGTTTTACTACCCCTTTTACAGACGGAGCAGGCCATGGGCTACCAGCATATCAAGTTACCTTCACAGGGCGAAAAAATCACCGTTAACGACGATTATTCCCTCAATGTACCCAATAATCCCATTATTCCCTTTATCGAAGGCGACGGTATCGGGGTCGATATCAGCCCGGTCATGCTGGACGTGGTCAACGCGGCGGTAGAGAAGGCTCACGGCGGACAAAAGTCCATCTCCTGGATGGAGATATACACCGGTGAAAAGGCCGCCGAGCTCTATGACGGCGACTGGTTTCCCGAGGAGACCCTGGATGCGATACGCGAATATGCGGTGGCCATTAAAGGCCCTTTGACTACGCCGGTGGGCGGTGGTTTTCGGTCCCTGAATGTGGCCCTGCGCCAGGAAATGGACCTCTACCTGTGCCAGCGCCCGGTGCGCTGGTTTGAAGGTGTGCCCTCGCCAGTGAAAGAGCCCGGCAAGTGCAACATGATCATCTTTCGCGAAAACTCTGAAGATATCTATGCCGGCATTGAATACCAGGCCGGTTCCGAGGAAGCCCAGAAAGTTGTCGATTTCCTCATTAACGAGATGGGGGTCACCAAGATACGTTTTCCAACACAGGTGGGTATTGGCATCAAGCCGGTGTCCGAGGAGGGCACCAAGCGTCTGGTTCGCAGGGCTTTCCAGTACGCTATTGACCAGGATCTGCCCAACGTGACGCTGGTACACAAGGGCAATATCATGAAATACACCGAGGGTGCCTTCCGCGACTGGGGCTACGAACTGGCCATGCAGGAATTTGGCGGTCAATTACTGGATGGCGGTCCCTGGGTGGCGATTAAAAACCCCAATACCGGCACCGACATTGTTATCAAAGACGTCATCGCCGATGCTATGTTGCAGCAAATTCTCACTCGACCCACCGAGTACAGCGTGGTGGCCACGCTCAATCTGAATGGCGACTACCTCTCCGATGCCCTGGCGGCCCAGGTAGGGGGTATCGGCATCGCCCCCGGTGCCAATCTCAGCGACACTATTGCGCTGTTTGAGGCGACGCACGGCACCGCGCCTAAGTACGCCGGCCAGGACAAGGTCAACCCCGGCTCGTTGATTCTGTCGGCGGAAATGATGTTGCGCCACATGGGCTGGAACGAGGCTGCCGACCTGATCATCAAAGGCATGAATGGTGCCATCCAGGCCAAGACAGTCACCTATGATTTTGAACGGCAGATGGACGATGCCATCCTGGTCAGCTGCTCCCAGTTTGGGCAGGAAATCATTAAGCATATGTAGCACGTCCGAACGCGGATGGCCGAATGCGATGATGACCACGCCCCACGTAGGGTCGAATTCATTCAACCCTACGGGTATAATGCTCCCCATGACGGTAACAAACCCACAACTAGCAGTAACCATGATGTCCGACCAGGATAACGGCGGCGACGAGTTTCTGGAAGGCGACCTGGCAGTACAGGAAGCGCAGCCAAAACTTAAAAAGCCGCCCCTGTTCAAGGTGGTTCTGCTCAACGATGATTACACGCCGATGGAGTTCGTCATCGAAGTCCTGGAGGTCTTTTTCCGCATGAACCGCGAGCAGGCTACCCACATCATGCTCACCGTGCACACTCAGGGCAAGGGCGTCTGTGGTATTTATACCCGCGATATTGCCGAAACCAAGATGACCCAGGTCAACCAGTATTCACGAGAGAAACAGCACCCGCTGTTGTGTGAAGTTGAGGCCTCTGATGGCTGATAATCGAGGAGCAAACCGCCCATGCTGAACAAGGATCTCGAAGCTACGCTTAACGATGCCTTTCGTGGCGCCCAGTCCAAGCGGCATGAGTTTATGACGGTGGAACACCTGTTGCTGGCGTTATTGGACAATGCCGATGCCATCGCGGTGATCAAGGCCTGCGGCGGTGATGTCGGCGCACTGCGCGGCGAATTGACAGAGTTTGTCGATGCCACCACGCCGCTCATTCCAGAGGAAGAAGACGATAGAGACACTCAGCCCACGCTGGGTTTTCAGCGCGTCATTCAGCGCGCGGCGTTTCATGTGCAGTCATCTGGCCGGGCCGAGGTGAGTGGCGCCAATGTGCTGGTGGCTATATTCAGTGAGCAGGAAAGCCAGGCGGTCTATTTTCTGAAGATGCAGAATATCGCGCGCCTGGATGTGGTGAACTTTATCACCCACGGCATTTCCAAAGTGCCGGGCGATGATGACAGCGGCGAGTCCGGTGCCGATGAAGAAATTGCGGCGGAAGAGGGTGCATCCAATCCGCTGGACAGTTTTACCATCAACCTCAACGAAGAGGCAAAAGCAGGGCACATTGATCCTTTGATCGGGCGTCTGGCAGAAGTTGAGCGGGTAACCCAGATTCTCGCCCGGCGCCGCAAGAATAATCCGCTATTGGTAGGCGAATCCGGGGTGGGCAAGACCGCTATCGCCGAGGGTCTGGCCAAGCTCATCGTAGACGGGGAAGTTCCCGAGGTGCTGGTGGGCAGTGTGGTGTACTCGCTCGATATGGGCGCACTGTTGGCGGGTACCAAGTACCGGGGTGATTTTGAAAAACGCTTGAAGTCGCTGTTGGCAGAATTACAGCAACGCGATAAGGCCATTTTGTTCATTGACGAAATTCACACCATAATTGGCGCCGGCGCGGCCTCCGGTGGGGTTATGGACGCATCCAATTTGCTCAAGCCCATGCTGGCCTCCGGTAAACTGCGTTGCATCGGCTCTACTACCTACCAGGAATACCGCGGAATATTTGACAAGGACAGGGCGCTGAGCCGACGCTTTCAAAAAATCGATGTGCTGGAGCCCTCTGTACACGAAACCTATCTCATCCTCAAAGGCCTGAAGAGCCGCTTTGAGGAGCACCACGGCCTGCGTTACAACAACAAAGCGCTAAAGGTGGCGGCAGAGCTGGCTGAGCGTTACATTACCGACCGCTTTCTGCCCGACAAGGCCATTGATGTTATAGACGAGGCCGGTGCCTACCAACAGCTGCAGCCTCCCTCAAAACGCAAGAAAGTTATCGGTGTGCATGATGTAGAGGCAGTGATTGCCAAGATTGCCCGCATCCCACCGAAGTCCGTCAGTGCCTCTGACAAGGAATCCCTGCAGAAGCTGGAGAGCAATCTTCAATTGGTGGTGTTTGGTCAGGACCACGCAATAAGCACCCTGGCAACGGCTATCAAGCTGGCACGGGCAGGGCTCAGGTCGGGTGAAAAACCCATTGGTTCGTTCCTGTTTGCCGGCCCCACCGGTGTCGGTAAAACAGAAGTCACCAAGCAACTGGCCCGGGTACTGGGGCTGGAACTGCTGCGTTTCGATATGTCCGAGTATATGGAGCGTCATACGGTCTCCAGGCTCATTGGCGCACCGCCAGGTTACGTGGGTTTTGACCAGGGTGGTTTATTGACCGATGCGGTTACCAAGCATCCGCATTCGGTGGTGTTACTGGACGAGGTAGAAAAAGCGCACCCGGATGTATTCAACCTGTTGTTACAGGTAATGGACCACGGTTCACTCACCGACAACAACGGTCGGCGTGCAGATTTTCGCAACGTGATCCTGGTTATGACAACCAATGCCGGTGCCGAGAGCATCAGCCGCCGCTCAATCGGATTTACTGAGCAGGATCACAGCACAGATGGCCTGGAGGCGATTAATCGCACGTTTACGCCGGAGTTTCGCAACCGGCTGGATTCGATCATACAGTTTGAACCGCTGGGTACAGACGTAATCCTGATCGTGGTAGACAAGTTTCTTACCGAATTGCAGTCACAGCTCGATGAAAAGCGGGTCATGCTACAAGTTGATGAAGATGCACGATTGTGGCTGGTAGAGAAGGGTTATGACGTCCATATGGGCGCTCGCCCAATGGAACGTATTATCCAGGAGAGCATTAAAAAGCCACTGGCAGAGATGGTGCTATTTGGTGAACTGTCCAAGCGGGGTGGCACAGCCCATGTCAGCCTGGATGAAAGTGGTGACAAGTTGCTGGTTGAAGCAGAGGTGCAGGTGCCTGAACCGGAGGCGGTTCATTAGCAGGGCCGAATCAGCGTACCCTGTGGGTGTCATTCGGCCCTACCTGGCGCGGTAGGTAATACGGCCCTTGCTCAAATCGTAGGGCGTCAATTCGACGCGCACCTTATCACCAGTGAGAATGCGGATATAGTTCTTACGCATTTTCCCTGAAATATGCGCGGTCACTACGTGGCCATTTTCCAATTGAACCCGGAAGGTCGTATTGGGAAGCGTATCAATCACTTCGCCTTCCATTTCAATTTGATCTTCTTTTGCCATGCGGCAGTTTTCCTGTTGAAAAAGCAGGCCGCATTTTGCCTTAAAAATGGCCTCAAGGCTACAGCAATTCTACCCATTGCCCATTGATATAGAGTTCAAGGGGACGGAACTGTACTTTATAGGCCATCTTTTGGCACTCCTTGATCCAGTAACCCAGGTAGAGAAAATCCAGTCCCAGAGTGCGCGCGGCCTCTATTTGCCACAATACCGAGAAGGTGCCCAGGCTACGCGACTGCATTTCCGGCTCAAAAAAGGTGTATATGGCCGACAGGCCGTCAGTGAGCTGATCGGCCACTGCCACACCGATTAACTGCCCATCGAGTAACAGGCGGTAGAAATGGGTAACCCCCCACTCAGCACTTAGAAATGACTGGTATTGTTCGCGCGTGGGCGGGTACATGTCCCCGTCCGGGTGTCGCGCTTCGATATAACGGTGGTACAGCTGGTAATAGTGATCGTCATCGATGCGATCAACTTCTTCTACCAGGATATCGGTATTCTGCTTCCAGGCTCTTTTCTGGCTGCGCCGGGGCTGAAATTTGTGTACTTCGACCCGGGCCGGGATGCACGCTTTGCAACTGCTGCAATTGGGTCGATACAAATGTGATCCGCTGCGGCGAAAACCCATCCCGGACAGTTGGCTGTACAGCTCGCTGTCCATTGAGGTACGCGGGTCTACAAACAAAGTAGTTGCTTCCTGCTCTGCCAGGTAGCTACAACTGTGAGGGTAGGTCGTGTAAACCTTGAGATTGCGCAACGATGAGGTCATAGCAGCTCTTCCGCGGTAATTTCCAGTTGCCAGCGATCAGGGGCAGGCGACTGCACAACATTTTGCGCAAGGAACTGTTCAAAGTCCAGCCGTGCAATATTGCGGGCTCCCATGGTATTGAGATGGCTACTTTCGACCTGGCAGTCGATGACTTTTTGCCCCGACAGCTTCATTTGATACGCCAGTGCCAACAACGCTACCTTGGACGCATCCGTGGCACGAGTGAACATGGACTCGCCAAAAAACACCTGGTCCAGGGCAACTCCATACAGCCCGCCCACCAGCTGATTGTTCTCTCCCCACACCTCAACCGAATGGGCGTAGCCAGCCTGATGCAGGCTCATATAGGCCCTGGCCATTGAATTGGTAATCCAGGTGCCACGCTCGCGGGCGCGGGGCGCGGCGCAACCGGACAGGACGCGGTGAAAAGCCCGGTCCGTGGTAATGCGCAAGCGGTTGCGTCGCAGGGTTTTGCGCAAACTTCTGGAGACGCGCAATTCCTCCGGGAACAGCACTGACCTGGGATCAGGGCTCCACCAGAGAATGGGTTGAGGATCCGCATACCAGGGAAATATACCGCGTCCGTAGGCCTGCAGCAGGCGCTCTACACTCAGGTCTCCGCCCACTGCCAGCAACCCGTTGGGGTAGCTCAGTGCCTGTTCAGTGGCGGGGAATTCCAGACTTCCCCGTTTGATTCGTTGAATTGTCACCATTAGCTGTATGGTGATGGAATCTTTACAGGTTGTCGAGGTAACGCTCGGCGTCCAGTGCCGCCATGCAACCGAAGCCAGCCGAGGTCACAGCCTGTCTGTAGACGTGATCGCCGACATCCCCGGCTGCAAACACGCCCTCCACACTGGTGGCCGTGGCGTCACCCTGGATACCGCTGTGGATCTGGATATAACCGTCCTTCATGGTCAACTGACCCTCAAAGATCTCGGTGTTGGGCTTGTGGCCGATGGCGATAAAGACACCGGCTGCATCGACGTCAGTAATGGAATCATCAATCGTGCTGCGCACTTTCATACCGGTGACGCCACTGTCATCGCCGACAACTTCATGCAGGGTGCTATGCCAGAGGATAGTGATATTGCCAGTTTTTTCCCGCTCGAACAGCTTGTCCTGCAGCATCTTCTCTGCGCGCAGGGCATCGCGTCTGTGCACCAGCACCACCTCGGAGGCAATATTGGACAGGTACAGGGCCTCTTCGACAGCCGTATTGCCACCACCGATCACAGCGACCTTCTGACCGCGATAGAAAAAGCCGTCACAGGTGGCACAGGCGCTGACGCCCTTGCCCATAAAGGCTTCTTCCGAGGGCAGGCCCAGGTACTGGGCCGAGGCGCCGGTGGCGATAATCAACGCATCGCAACTGTAGTTGTTGCTGCCTTTGAGCCGCATGGGTCTCGCCTGCAAATCGACCTCATCGATATGGTCGAAAACTACTGTGGTGTCAAAACGCTCCGCATGCGCCAACATGCGTTGCATCAGCTCAGGGCCCTGTAATCCTTCTACTTCTCCCGGCCAGTTGTCGACCTCGGTCGTGGTCGTCAGTTGACCGCCTTGCTCCATACCCGTTATAACAACGGGCGACAAATTGGCGCGTGCGGCGTAGATTGATGCCGTGTAGCCGGCCGGACCAGAACCGAGAATAATTAGTCGGTGATGTTGAATGTCGCTCATGTGTGGCTTGTCCTGTTAAGTGTCCTGTGAGGTTTTGTGTTCTAATTGGGGCGCTTATAATAATTTAAACTACATTTCGACGCTAAGTTTTTGAAATAATAAATAAATATAAGCATAATTACCCAAATGATAAGTCTTATAGGCCAACAAGAGCACCCGCGTGTCTGAATCCGCCGCTACTGCAAAAAACTTCCTGGGACCCCGCCTGCGCGAGGGTGCTTTTATCGGTATCACGGCGGCCTGTCTGTATCTACTGCTGTCCCTGCTCAGTTATACGCCGGATGATCCGGGTTGGTCAGCCACCGGCAGCTCTGATTACGTCGCCAACACCGGCGGTCCGGCCGGGGCCTGGATGGCGGATATCTTTTTCTCCCTGATTGGCTACCTGGCTTACCTGTTTCCGCTGATGATGGCCTGGCGGGCGTGGTTATTGTTCCAGCACCGCCATGACGAGGGCGGCTTTGACTGGGTTACCGTTGTGATCAGGGCGCTGGGCCTGGTGCTGGTTATGATAGCGGGCACGGCACTGGCGGCCATGAACGACCTGGGCAATTCACAGCTACCCCAGGGCCTGGGCGGTATTTTGGGCCAGGCCGTGGGCAGTTCCTTTACCGATGCGTTCAGTGTGACCGGCAGCCGGCTTATATTGTGTGCCGTATTCCTGTTCGGAATGACCGTGTTCACCGATTTGAGCTGGCTCAAAATGATGGATGATGTGGGCTACTGGACGATGCGTGGAGCGGCGCGCACGCGTGAATTAATACAGCGCCGCTGGCAGCGGTTGCGCGAGCGGCGCCAACAGCAGAAAGCGCAGCAGGTGCGCAAAATAGCTATCACTGAACATGTTGAAAAGGAGAAGAAGCGCAAACCACCCAGGATCAAACCGCTCAGCAAGGCTGTTCAAAAAAGTGAGCGGGGTGACAAAGAGCGCCAACAGCCCTTGTTTGATGCGCCGGTAACCGGCGACTTACCACACCTGGAATTATTGGATGAAGCGATCAAGGATCCCAGCCGCGGTTATTCCAAGGAAGCGCTGCAAGCACTGTCCAAACTGCTGGAGCTTAAGCTGGCCGACTTTGGTGTCAGCGCTGAAGTTGTGGCGGTTTACCCGGGACCGGTTATCACCCGTTTTGAGTTGCAGCTGGCAGCGGGGGTTAAAGTTAGCCGCATCTCCAGCCTGGCCAAGGACCTGGCGCGTTCCCTGGCGGTGATTAGCGTGCGGGTGGTAGAGGTTATTGCCGGCAAGTCCGTGGTTGGTATCGAGATTCCCAACGAAGACAGGGAAATGGTGAACTTGAGGGAAGTGCTGTCCTCGGCCGCTTTTGAAGATTCCAAATCGCCATTAACCCTGGCCCTGGGCCACGATATTGCCGGCCAACCGGTGGTTGCAGACCTGGCCAAAATGCCGCACTTGCTGGTCGCCGGAACGACCGGTGCGGGCAAGTCGGTAGGGCTCAACGCGATGCTGCTTAGCCTGCTCTACAAGTCCGGACCGGCTGATGTGCGCCTGATCCTGATCGACCCCAAGATGCTCGAATTGTCAGTGTACGACGGTATTCCCCATTTGCTGACACCGGTCATCACCGATATGAAGGATGCCGCCAACGGTTTGCGCTGGTGTGTGGCCGAAATGGAGCGTCGCTATAAATTGATGGCGGCCCTGGGCGTGCGCAACCTGGCCGGTTACAACCGCAAAATTGAAGAAGCAGAGAAAGCCGGAGCGCCAATAACAGATCCTTTGTGGAAGCCTGAGCCATTGCTTGAAGTAGCGGAAGAGGACCAGGTTGCCCCCAACCTGGAGACCTTACCGGCGATTGTCGTGGTGATTGATGAGTTTGCCGACATGATGATGATTGTCGGCAAAAAAGTGGAGCAGCTGATAGCTCGAATTGCCCAGAAGGCGAGGGCGGCTGGTATTCACCTGATACTGGCTACCCAGCGGCCATCGGTGGATGTAATAACCGGCCTCATCAAAGCCAACGTGCCAACGCGCATTGCCTTCCAGGTCTCCTCCAAGGTCGATTCACGCACTATTTTGGACCAGGGTGGTGCCGAGCAGTTGCTGGGGCACGGCGACATGCTGTACCTGCCACCCGGCACTGCTGTACCGATGCGGGTACACGGTGCCTTTGTCGACGATCACGAGGTTCACCAGGTGGTTGCAGACTGGAAACGTCGTGGCGAGCCCGCCTATATTGAAAATTTACTGGAAACGGGCAGTGCACCGGGCGTTATGCCTGGAGAGAAACCGGTCGGTGCTGATGGCGAAGAAGAAGAGGCTGATGCCCTGTATGACGAAGCGGTGTACTACGTTACCAAGACCCGCCGCGCCTCAATCTCGGCCGTGCAACGCAAAATGCGCATTGGCTACAACCGCGCCGCCCGGCTTATTGAAGCGATGGAGGGCGCGGGTGTGGTAACTGAAATGGGTACCAACGGACAACGCGAAGTGCTGGCGCCGCCGCCGGTGGAAGATTGATGCGCTTACTGCTGGCAATTGCACTGCTCACAGCGACGCTGTGCCAGGCGCAGGATGTGTCGTTAAGTGAGCTGCAACAGCGCCTGGCGGGTATCGACAGCCTTAGCGGCACCTTCCAACAAACCCTGGTGTCGATGGAAGGGGAGCCATTGGAGCAGAGCAGTGGTCACTTCATGCTGCTGAAACCAAATTATTTCTCCTGGCAAATAGAGCTTCCCGATCAACAGTTGCTATTGGCCGCCGAGGGTGTGTTATGGCATTACGATGTTGAACTCGAGACGGCAACCCGCCGCAACATTCCACCAGATAATCCCTACAGTCCCCTGGAGATATTAGCCGGTGATAGCCAGACGCTAGGAGAATACTACCAGGTAGAGTCGCTGGGACCCGACACCTGGCAATTACTGCCGAAATTCGAAAGCGGGGATTTCCTGGCAATTACCCTGAGTTTTGACGGGCAGCTACCCCTGTCTATGGACATACTGGACCCACTGCAGCGAGTCACCCGCATAGTGTTTGAGCATTTGGAGCATAACCCAGGGCTCAGCGCTGCTGATTTTGTATTCGTGCCGCCAGACGGAGTTGATGTCTACAGCCATGAGTGACGACCTGTTTGCCAATACCGAGTCAGCTTATCAACCGCTGGCCGCCAGGCTGCGCCCGGCCACATTGAGTGATTATGTTGGCCAGACCCATGTGCTGGGTGCCGGCAAGCCTCTGCACGAAGCGATAACACGCGGACAGTTGCACTCCATGATCCTGTGGGGCCCGCCAGGTGTCGGCAAGACCACGCTCGCGCGCATGGTCACAGCACAGGCCAGCGCACATTTTATCTCCCTGTCGGCGGTGCTGTCTGGTGTCAAAGATATCCGGGCGGCGGTAGAGCAGGCCAAAATTCAGCGCGGACAGGGCCGGGATACCGTGCTGTTTGTGGATGAAGTACACCGTTTCAACAAGTCTCAGCAGGACGCTTTCTTACCCTTTGTCGAAGACGGCACACTGATTTTTATTGGTGCCACTACCGAAAACCCCTCTTTTGAGCTCAACAACGCACTGTTGTCGCGCTCGCGGGTTTATAAATTACGCCCGCTGGAGCTGGATGAAATTGGCGAAGTACTGCGACGGGGCATAGCATCCTGGCAGCAGCCGGTTGAAATTGCCGAGGACATGCTGGCAAGTCTTGCCCGCAGTGCCGACGGTGATGCGCGTCGGGCACTTAACCTGCTGGAGCTGGCACTGGACCTGGCCTCGGCAGATGCGGGTGGCACATTGCAGCTCACCGCTGACATTATCGACGAGGTTTTACAGGGCACCCTGCGCCGCTTTGACAAGGGCGGCGATGTATTTTATGACCAGATATCAGCGTTGCACAAGGCTGTGCGGGGCAGCTCGCCCGACGCGGCCCTGTACTGGTACGCGAGGATGCTCGATGGTGGTTGTGACCCTCTCTACATTGCCAGGCGCGTAGTGCGCATGGCCAGTGAAGATATTGGCAATGCCGACCCACGCGCCCTCAGCATTGCACTGGATGCCTGGCAAGTGCAGGAGCGTCTGGGCAGCCCTGAGGGTGAGCTTGCGGTCGCACAAGCGGTGGTCTACCTGGCCTGTGCAGCAAAAAGCAATGCGGTATACACGGCCTTTAACAACGCTGTCGCTGATATCGAAGCCTCGGGCAGTGCAGAGGTGCCCTTGCATTTGCGTAATGCGCCTACCAGCCTGGGCAAGGCCATGGGTCATGGACAGGAATATCGCTACGCCCACGATGAACCCCACGGCTTCGCCGCGGGAGAAAATTACTGGCCGGAAAATTTGCGGGATCAGCGCTACTATTTTCCCACTGATCGGGGCCTGGAGCTAAAAATATCCGAGAAACTTAAGCACCTGCGCGAGCAGGACAAACACAGTACAATACGGCGCTACGAAGACTAGTTACTAGCTGTCCATCCAACACATGAAGTACCTGATATTTATTGCCCTTGGCGGCGCAGGCGGAGCACTGGCTAGGCACTGGATGTCCAGCCTGGTGCACAACTCGGCCGGCAGCCATTTCCCCTGGGGCACTCTCGCTGTCAACCTGCTGGGTTCATTCTGCATCGGCATTATGTACGTGGTGATTGTTGAGCGCGGCCTCGTCCACCCGGATTGGCGCAGCGTTACCATAGTCGGCTTTCTGGGGGCGTTTACCACCTTCGCTACCTTTTCACTGGAGACCATTGCCCTGCTTGAAAACGGGCAGCCGGTCGCCGCCGTGGGTTATGTGTTATTTAGTGTGCTGGTCTGTGTGGCGGCGGTGGGGCTGGCTATGAGCCTGGTGCGCCTGCTTTAGAATGACAGGAAACCTCAAATGCTGGATTTAAAACAGGTGCGGAACAATCCGCAGGCTATCGCCGATCAATTGCAAAGGCGGGGCTACAGCTTTGATGTGGCCGCGTTCGAGGCACTGGATGCGCGGCGCAAAGAGGCGGATGTGCAAAGCCAAAACCTGCTCGCAGAACGCAAGTCTGCCTCCAAAAAAATTGGCGAACTGGTCAAGAGCGGTATCGCCGTCGATGACGCAAAGCAGACCGTCAACGAGACGCTGGGCAAAATTTCCGCGCAGTTGGACGGGCTGACCTCTGAGGCCAAAATAGTGCAGGACGAATTGGATAGCCTGTTGTTGGCCACGCCTAACCTGTTGGCGCCGGAAGTTCCCGAGGGTATGGATGAAGCTGCCAATGTTGAAGTATCGCGTTGGGGTGAGCCGACCCGCTTCGATTTTCCTGTCAAAGACCACGTCGACCTGGGGGAGGCACTGGGCGGCCTGGACTTCGATATGGGCGCCAAGCTAACCGGTGCCAGGTTCACGGTGATGAGCTCCGGCATCGCGCGACTGCACCGGGCGCTAATTCAGTTCATGCTCAACCTGCATACGCTTGAGCACGGTTATACCGAGGTCAACGTTCCCTATATCGTCAATGCGGATTCCCTGCGCGGCACCGGTCAACTGCCCAAGTTCGAGGAAGACCTGTTCAAGTTGCGACACGAACAGGATTTTTACCTGATACCCACGGCAGAGGTTCCGGTCACTAATTTTGTGCGTGACACCATCGTCAGCGAAGACGAGATGACA
>Ga0114949_10000091_pt1 | contig 35977 bp, 32 predicted proteins | sample N074metaG_FD_83505 | JGI IMG/M metagenome (GOLD analysis project Ga0114949, IMG submission 83505) | Deep subsurface microbial communities from Kermadec Trench to uncover new lineages of life (NeLLi) - N074 metaG | ecosystem: Environmental > Aquatic > Marine > Ocean trench > Sediment | place...
AAGAACAAAGACAAGAACAAAGACAAGGATAAGGATAAACAAAAGTCCTGACCCCGGAGGGCCGCATGAACGGAACGCCGGCTTACATCGAAGACACCATTGTTGCTGCAGCCACGCCGCCGGGGAAGGGCGGTATCGGTGTTGTGCGACTATCCGGTCCCGCCACAGAAGAGATTGCGTCGCGCATGCTGGGTGTGTTGCCAATCCCCAGACATGCCACCATCGCCGAATTTTGTGCGGCGGACGGTTCGCCTGTCGATGCCGGCATTGCGTTGTATTTTCCCGCGCCTGATTCGTTCACCGGGGAATCTGTGCTGGAGTTACAGGGTCACGGCGGCCCGCTGGTGATGTCGTTACTGGTGGATGCCGCCGTCGCAATCGGTGCGCGCCGGGCGCAACCCGGGGAGTTTTCCAAGCGTGCTTTTCTGAATGGCAAACTGGACCTGGTACAAGCGGAGGCCGTGGTTGATCTGATCGACAGCGGCACCGCCCAGGGAGCAAGAGCGGCCCTGCGTTCTCTCGTTGGCACTTTTTCAAAAGCGGTGCAGGATCTTCAGGAGCAACTCACCCGATTGCGGCTGCACGTTGAAGCAGCGATTGATTTTCCGGAAGAGGAAATCGATTTTCTGGACGATGCTCGACTGCAAGAACAAATCGCCAGGTGCAGCGATGCGTTTGATGCGTTAAAAAAAGAAACACGAATTGGCAGCATATTACGTGATGGTTTCCAGGTCGTTATTGTGGGCAAACCAAACGCTGGAAAATCAAGCCTGTTGAACGCGCTCAGCGGACACGAAGCGGCGATCGTCACCGAGCTGGCGGGAACGACACGAGACATCCTGCGCGAAAGTATCGACATCGATGGACTCATGGTGGAGCTGGTTGATACCGCGGGACTGCGCGATGACCCGGATCTTATCGAGGCCGAAGGTATCAGGCGCGCCCGCGCAGCCTTGAAAAAAGCGGACGCGGTTTTGTGGATTCAGGACGCAACCGAACCACTGGAAAAAAATCATGAACAAGATATTGCAGACAACATTCCAGTAATTGTTTTGCGTAACAAGACGGATGTAACAGAGGAAGCACCAGGCACGCTAAGCAGCGATCCGTTAGTCCTGAATATCTCGGCAAAAACCGGCGCCGGACTGGATACGCTAAGAGATACAATAAGGCAGATCGCAGGCTACGAAAATCTGGGTGAGGGTGCATTCACTGCCAGGCGACGCCATGTGGATGCACTCAACCTGGCAGCAAGCCATTTCGAGCGGGGTCGGGAAGTACTCTTTGCAGACAAGGCCGGTGAGTTGCTCGCAGAGGAATTAAAGCTGGCCCAGGGTGCGCTCGGAGAAATCACCGGATCGTTCACCAGCGATGATCTTTTGGGGCGAATTTTCTCGGAATTCTGCATCGGCAAATAACCCACTAATCCATGTAAAAACCGCAAAAGCCCCCGGGAAAAGTTACTTTTTTTGTTGCTTTGCGACAACAAAAGGCACGCTGTGCATGACCCAGTCCACATTTCCCATAAATGTTCCGGCTGCAGTCAAAATTTGCCAGAAATGTGTGAACCACGTCGCTCGCCATAATGTGAACATCGTTAGCCTGTTGCCACAGGTGTGAATTTTCGCACTTTTTTTGGGCAAAAAAGGAGAACGTCATGTTGCGTTCAACACTGTTAGTAATTTTGTTTGCGTTTTCCGCTACGGTTTATGCAGACGGCTTCAACTACAACCAGGTAACTGCCACTTATGGCCAGATTGACTTTGATGATTTCAGCGCCGATGGCGATATCTTCGGTATTGACGGATCATTTGCGGTAAGTGACAGCTTCCATGTTTTCGCCGGCTACGGCGTTGGCGAGATCGAGGACAATATTTCGAGCGTCGATCTTACAACGTGGAACGCGGGTCTTGGCTATAACACCTCACTGTCAGATTCGATCGACCTGGTTGCCAGGCTTTCTTATGAGTATATCGAACTGTCAGCACCGGGCCTGATCAGCGTTGATGATAATGGCATCGGTCTCAGCGTCGGATTGCGCATGGCAGCTACCGACAAACTTGAAGTTGATGCCGGAATTTCCTACGTTGATTTTAGCGACGGCGGAGACAACACAGCGATTGGCGGAGGCGTTCTGTACAGCTTTACAGATTCGTTTGCGTTGGGTGCGAGCGTGAGCTTCGACGACGATGCTACAGGGTATAATGTTGGCGGCCGGTTCTACTTCGGTAACTAAACGCACAACTCGAACAACAAAAAACCCCGCACATGGCGGGGTTTTTTGTTGCCTGTAGAAAACAGGTTCGTAGCCGGCCGGCTATGCACGAATCTATTGAGTCATCTGGCTGTTACTGTCCGCAACACAGTAGATTGTGCTCAAACCCACCATTGGTTAGTCTTCGCGCTCTGAAAACACCTATGCAACATTTGGAGCAAGCAATGCAGAAAAGAACAACAGGCTATTTCATGGCCGTGGCAGTGGCATTTGGATTGTCGGCACCGGTCGTGGCCGATACGACAGCCGAAGATGCAAAAAGCTATCGTGTTTCAATCATGACCTCGTTGAAAGGCCACATTGGCGCAACCTCCATGATGGTCCGCGGGCTGGTTGACGACCATGGGCAACTTGCAGGTCACGCTGACGGCCTGGCGAATGGCGTAGCAGAGATGCAATACATCTTTCAGGAAGGGTCAATTGTTGATGATTCCGAAGCATTGCCTGTTATCTGGGAACAGCCGGAAAAATTCGCGGCAGCAATACAGAAGGCAGCGGATGCGACAGCCACATTTAAAGAGGTTGTCAGCGGTGGCGATAGCGAAGCCATCGGCGCAGCGTTCCGCAACGTCGGTATGTCCTGTCGCGGTTGCCATGATGATTTTCGCGTAGCACATGACTAAAAGGGTGAAAGTCAGGGCGGCCGTAAGCGTGGCCGCCCTGATTTTTGCTGGACCGGTTATCCTGGCAGATGAAGCGCTGGTCGCAAAGGGAGAATACCTGGCGCACGCCGCTGGCTGTGTCACCTGTCATACGGCAGACAGGGATGACGCCCGGCCCCTGGCCGGTGGGCGGGCGCTGAAGTCACCTTTTGGTACATTCTATTCCCCCAATATCACACCCGACGTTGCAACGGGCATCGGCGCATGGTCAGACGATGACTTTGTAAGGGCGCTCTGGGAGGGTTTAAGCCCTGAGGGCGAGCACTATTTTCCGGCGTTCCCCTTCCCCTCGTATACTGGCATTTCCCGTGCCGACGCGCTGGCAATCAAGGCTTATCTGTTCAGCCTGGAACCCGCTGTCAATAAAAGCCCTGAGCACGATCTGCCATTTTATATGTCGTCGCGGATGGCAGCAGGCGGCTGGAAGCTAAGTTACTTTGATGCCGGCCGTTTTGTGCCTGCTCCGGGAGCAAGCGAGCAATGGAATCGCGGCGCCTACCTGGTGCGCCACCTGGGTCATTGTGGTGAGTGTCACACGCCGCGAGGGCGTCTTGGCGCATTACTGGAGGACGCGGAGCTTGCCGGTAATCCTGATTTTAGCGAAGACGAAAGCGTGCCAAATATCACGCCCCACAAAGCCGACGGTATCGGTCGTTGGTCCGCGTCTGACATCGAGTATTTTCTGGATATCGGTATGCTACCTGACGGTGATTTTACCGGCAGCGAAATGGGTGCGGTAATTGAAGACAGCACCAGCCGCATGACTCGTGAAGATCGCCTGGCAATCGCAACCTATCTTAAGTCGCTGCCGCCTTTAGCTGACGATAACTAGAAAAGAAGTCATTGCCGGCTTTATCCACTTACGCATCTGGTGGTCTTGCGCGCATCAGCGCGCAGAATATCTGGCTATTTGTGTGAGCGCTCCTGGGACAATCGGACCATCAGAACCTTTAACATAATTCTGTGAACTCCGTCAATTCGCTTCATGCCCCTCAGGAGTAGGGTTAGCAGCCTGTACCCGACGGATTAGAAGACATGCCATTCAGACACCTGATAAGAGACGCCTTTGTTGGCAAAGCTTTGCCAATCGTGGCGAATACCTCTCAAGAGTCGAGTGCGTTAGTGGAGAAACTGGCGATCCAGATCCGGTGGATGCAGAAGAAAGGTATAGACATAAGCCTCAAGGAATCGGAGCGACCGCGTCTCGCACAAAAACCTGTTCTGCCAGGGACCGTTATCTATTTTTCCAGTATTCCCTGAGTAAGGAAATCTACCACTGATCGGGTCTCCCGCCTGCCACGAAACAAAAGGTCGTGCGGCCCACTGCTGTCCCATAAAGACGAGCTTCCTGGCCATGGGCTGAAGCGTTGGCGCTATGTTCCGGGATTTTTGTGGATTTGGGACATCGCCCGCTGGGCGGGCTCCTACATTGCTAAATAGAATGGTAGCCCGCCTAGCGGGCGATTCAAGTCAACTTGATGCTTCATCCGGGCGCCGATTTTGAGTTAATGGGACAGCAGTGCGCCTGGCCGCAAATTCAACGGTTAGGATTCGTAACATCAGATTCCGTGCGCTAATACTATCCAAGCAATCCTTCACGCCGATACAGCCGCGCGCAGATCCAGGTAAACAAAATACCAAGCAACAACGTTCCACCGACTGAAACAACAACGTGCAGGCCATTTATTGGCTCGTTCTTAATCAAACCAACCAGCAACAGATGCTGGCTCAGGCTCGGCACAAACATTAACAAGGTGCTGGGGCGCACCATCAGGATGGATACGACAAGAATTGGCATCGTGGGCGCGAGCAGCACAACACTTAGCCAGGTTTGCGCCTCCTTGTAACTCTTGGTGAAAGAGGCGACCAGCGTCATCAACGCGGCGCCAAGTAGCGCGAAAGGTGCCAGCAACAAAAAGGCAATGACAACCACATCCGGTCCGAAATTAGGCGTCATACCGAGTTCCTGTAACGGCAGGAATTTCAACGTGAAATGGAAGGTTGTCAGGCTAAGCGCCAGGGATATGCACATGAAAAGGCAGGCGGCAAAAATCTTGCCGAAAATCAGGTGATCGCGTTTCACCGGCAGGCACAAGAGTGGTTCGAGTGAGCCGCGTTCACGCTCGCCCGCTGTTGAATCAATCGCGAGATTCATGCCACCCATCAACAACGCAAAGATAAAAAAGTAACTCAGCATGCCAAGCAGCATCGCGGACCGTCCGCTCGGCGTTGATACATCGACCTCATCAATATTCAACGGGCGCATCACATTCGGGCTGACGCCGCGTAAAGTCAAACGCATCGCCGCCAGTTGGCGATTGTAGGAATCCAGCGCGCCGCGGGCGCGCCGCGTATCCTTTCTTCCCTGCGTGTTCGACTTGTCCGTTATTACCTCGATCGTCGCCGGAACAGCGGCGGCGAGGTCCGTGCCAAAAGAGTCGGTAATCACGACCACGACACTGTGAGTACCATCCAAAATCGCGTCCAACGCTGCAGCACGAGTGTCCGGGCCGTCAACGACATTGATATTGGCGCTGCGCAAAAAGGAGACGAGGTTGGGGGCGTGTTGCTGACCGATCACCGGCAGATCAAGCGCCTCACTGACATCGCTCAGCGTCTGTTTCAGCGACAGGTTGATCACAAACGCGAACAGAATCGGACCGAACAGCGGCCCCATTAACAGAGTTGTCAGCAGCGTGCGGCGGTCGCGAAAGTTATCGAGGACTTCTTTGAGAAATACGACGCGTGTGGCGCTCATACTGCTGGCTCCACGGTGTGAATGGCTTTGACGAAGGCGTCCTCGAGATCATCACAGCCGGTCGAATTGCGAATACCATCCGGGGTGTCATGCAGCGCTACCAGGCCCTCGGCGATGATGACGATCTCATCGCACAATGCCGCAACCTCCTGCATGACGTGGCTGGAAAACAAAACGCATTTACCGGCGGACTTCAATTGTCGAATTACCTCGCGCAGGGCGCGTGTCGCCATTACATCAAGACCATTGCTTGGCTCATCGAGAATGATGTTTTGCGGGCCGTGTACCAGCGAACGCGCCAGGGCAACCTTGGTGCGCTGGCCTTGCGAAAACCCTTTGCTGCGCCGATCAGCGAAATCGTTGATTTCCAGCTGGTCAATTATCGCTTGCACACGTTCGTCAATGGTTTCCGGGTCCATTCCGTAGAGCTTTGCGTAATACAGAATGTTTTCTCTTGCGCTCAGGTGCGGATAAAGGCCAGCGCCGTGCGGCAGCGTGCCGATCCGACCCCTTGCCCGCAGGCCATCAGCAACGACATCTATGCCGTCGATGGTGGCTGTGCCCGAGTCCGGTTTCAGTACGGTATACAGAACGCGCAGCGTTGTTGACTTGCCGGCACCGTTTGGTCCCAGCAATCCCGTGATGCGACCATTCTGAGCCGTGAAAGATACATCGCGAACCGCTTTGACTTCGCCGAACGACTTCTGCAAACCCTCGACATCAATCATGGTGCGGGCCCCGAAAAATCGAGGAAAAAGGGCATCGCGAACAGCCGCTCCAGACAATCCGTCTCCAGGGCGTTGATGTCGGCAGTCGCCACAAACTCACCGATGATGTCTGGCATGCAACCTCTTGGCGCCTGGCCGTGGCCCTGTTTGCGACCGACCAGATGCAAGGCATTGCCAAGATCGACAGCGGCGAGTTCGGCATAGCGTGGCGGCGTTATCGGATCGGCTTCGCCGGAAAGCAACAACACCGGAACATCACTTTCGACAGGCGTTTTGAATTCTTCATCGAGCAGGCCCTTCGGCCACACCGAGCAGATTGCCTCGAGCGAATCAATTTGCAGCGGCCCCATATAGGTTGCGTCGAGCATGTCCCGATCGATGTTCTCACCGTCAAAGAAAGGCGCATCTTCCGTGCACACCACGGCGTTATGCATACCGATGCTCATGCTGTCCGACAGGCTTTCTGCAATCATCATGTATTGCGCCGCCAGCGGCAAATAGTTTTCCTGTGCGGCCTCATGAATCAGCAGCGGCATAAGCGCCACCGTGGTCGGCGAATAACTCAGCAGGCGCAGTGCTCCGGCCAGCTCCGCATCACCGAATTCAATTTCTTCGCGCTCACCAGTCACCGGGTTTGCGATATCCAGTGTTACCGACCCATCCGCGAGGCGGGCCCGAAGCCCTGCAAACTCCTGCTCAATATTCGGGAATTTGTTCGCACAGGCCGCGCTTGCCGTGCAGCGCTCAAAAATACTTTCAATTGCCCTTTGCGCCTCTATGGCAACGGCCGGGCCGAGCGCAATTTGCGGAGCAACAACGCCATCAAGAATTACGCTGCGGGTCGAATCCGGGAAGCGCCGCAGGAAATGCTGTGCGACTCGCGAACCATAAGAGATGCCGTACAGATTGAACTGTTGATAGCCAAGCGCTGTGCGCAGAGCCTCAAGATCTTCAACCGCTACGCTGGTGGTGAAAAAACGCGGGTCGTAAGGCAATGCGTCCAGGCACTCACGGGCAGCCGCGATGGTTTCTTCGGCCGAGAACTGGCCGATAAGTTCCTCGTCATCGACGTCGCAATCCATGCTGGCCGACTGGCCGGTGCCACGCTGATCCAGCAGTACAATATCGCGATCGCGGCGTATTTCCTCGAACGCGCCGGCGAAACCGGCATAAAACTCCGATGATGCCTGGCCCGGTCCGCCGGCGATTGGCACCAGCGGATCTGGCGCGGGCTCCAGGCTCAGGGCTGGCACGACCGCGACGAACAGGTCAATCAACGCTGAATCCGGATCGGTCGGATCCAGCGGTCGCTGCAGGGTGCCGCAACGCGCTTTGATGCCAGGATAACCTGCGCCGGCGTGGATGCGACAGTCTTCGAGAGCCAAAAGTGGCTCTGCGACTTGCTCCTGGGCCTGCACGGGCACTGCTGGCAGCACGCAAAATAACGCAAAAGCTGATATCAATAGTTGCTTCAAGACTGATTCCTTCAAGGACTGCGACGCTATAGTCGCGACTCGGCCATTCCAAGTAAAGTCCAGTGGCACTTGTGCGTTGGCACTATTAGAATGTCGCCCCCGAGTAATTGATCAGTTTTTGACCAATGTCTGCAGATTCGAGATTCGACGTCATCGTCATTGGCGGTGGCCACGCTGGAACGGAAGCATGTCTTGCTGCCGCCCGTTCGGGCACCCGGACACTTCTTATAACGCAGAATATCTCGACCCTGGGCCAAATGAGCTGCAACCCGGCGATTGGTGGTATCGGCAAGGGTCACCTCACCAAAGAGATCGATGCGCTCGGTGGCGCCATGGCCGGCGCGATTGATCTGGCCGGCATCCAGTTCCGCACACTTAACGCGAGCAAGGGGCCGGCAGTCCGGGCCACCCGCGCGCAGGCAGATCGCGCGCTTTACCGTCAGGCGATTCGCTGCATCCTCGAAAACCAGCCAGGGCTGTCCATATTTCAGCAAACCGTAGAGGACCTGATTCTCGACGGCGAGCAAATAGCTGGGGTGGTTACCGGCATGGGCCTGAAGTTTTATGCGCCGAGTGTTGTCCTCACCGTCGGTACCTTTCTTGGCGGCCGCATACTAATTGGCGCAACCGAGAAAGCGGGTGGTCGGGCTGGCGATCCGCCGTCGAACGCCCTGGCAAATCGCTTGCGGGAGATGCCGTTTCGTGTGGCACGACTGAAGACTGGCACGCCGCCGCGCATCGATGGCAAAACGCTGAACTATGCGCTCATGACCGAGCAACCGGGCGATAAACCCGTGCCGGTGTTTTCGTTTCTTGGTCGTCGCAGCGAACATCCGCGCCAGGTCAGCTGTCACATCACGCACACGACAGAAGAAACGCACGACATCATTCGCGGTTCACTGAGCGAGTCGCCAATGTACAGTGGACTGATCAAAGGCGTCGGTCCGCGCTATTGCCCGTCAATAGAAGACAAAGTTGTACGCTTCGCCGATAGAGCATCCCACCAGATATTTGTCGAACCGGAAGGTTTGCATACGCACGAAATTTACCCCAACGGAATCTCAACGAGTTTGCCGTACGCAACGCAATTACGCTTTGTGCGTTCGATCAAGGGGTTCGAGAAAGCGCACATCACGCAACCGGGTTATGCAATTGAGTACGACTATTTCGACCCGCGCGATTTGCAGCCAACACTTGAGACGCGTTTCGTGCCCGGCCTTTATTTTGCAGGACAAATTAATGGCACAACCGGCTACGAAGAAGCCGGGGCACAGGGGCTGCTGGCCGGCATTAACGCGGCACGCCGGGTACAGGAAAAACAAGCGTGGTATCCCGCGCGCAGCGAGGCGTACCTGGGTGTTCTCGTGGACGACCTGATTACCCGCGGCGTCAGCGAGCCCTACCGCATGTTCACCAGCAGAGCCGAGTATCGCTTGTTGCTGCGCGAGGACAACGCAGACTTGCGCCTGACACCGGTCGGTCGCGAGCTCGGCCTTGTTGACGACCGGCGCTGGCAGACGTTCGTCAATAAAAGGGATGCGGTGACTGCGGAACGGGAGCGGTTGCAAAGCATCCTGGTGCGACCCGACTCTTTATCGCAAAGTGATAGCCAAATCCTGCCAGACGGTCTGCAAAAGGAAAGCCGTGCTATAGAGTTGCTGCGCCGACCGGAGCTTGGCTACAAGGAAGTGACAGCATTGTCGGTAGTGGGCACCGGCGAGTGGCGCGAGGGTATGAGTGATGAGCAGGCAGGGCAGGTCGAATTGCAGCTTGAGGTGCAGGCGCGCTACCACGGCTACATTGAGCGGCAACAGCGGGAAATCGACCAGCACGCCAAACAGGAACAGCTGATTTTGCCAACCGATATCGAGTACGCCAGCGTCACGGGGTTATCGACGGAAGCGCGGCAACGACTGGAATCTACGCGGCCCTCAACCATTGGTCATGCCTCGAGGCTGGAGGGCGTGACGCCGGCCACGGTGTCGCTGTTGCTGATACATTTGAAAAAACGGTATTTGCGGCGGGCGGTATGAGGTAAGTCATTTCTGATTGCGGCATCTTGCCGCGACCAGACACGACTGGCACGCAACAACAACCATTACGAATGGTGAGCTAATCGAGGGAACGGCGAGGCTGATACGGTATGCTGGGAGCCGGTCCCCGCAAGAGCTCATCACCAATGCGCAACCAACGCACGTCAAACTACGGGTGGTACTCGCCTGCCATGCTCGTGCTGTTCGCGTCGTTGCTCGGCGCATGCGGTGCTTCGGACCAGGAAAACACCGCTCAATCCTTGCTTAACCGCGGCACCGGCGCGGAACCAGAATCACTCGACCCACACAAATCCAGGACAACCCAAGCCGGCGACCTGCAGCGCGACCTGGGCGAGGGCCTGACCGGCTACACACCTGACGGTGAACTCGTCGCGGCAGCTGCCGAGCGCTGGACACTCTCGGATGATGGCCGTATCTATACGTTCTGGTTGCGCCCGGGGGCTAAGTGGTCGAACGGCGATGCTGTTACCGCACAGGATTTCGTTTACAGTTTTCGCCGCCTCGCTGATCCGGCGACTGCGGCGTTCTACGCGCAAACATCGCTTGGCGACATTGAAAATGCCAACGAGATTATAGCGGGCAAGAAAACGGTGGAGTCACTTGCGGTCAAGGCAATCGGCGATTCGCAGTTCGAGATTCGCCTGCGACAGCCAGTGCCTTATTTCCTGGCGCTACTCAGTCACCCCAGCACTTTCCCGGTTCACCGTGGCGCCATTGAATTACATGGCGCTGCATACGCGCGCCCCGGCAACCTGGTGACCAATGGCGCCTACAAACTGCATTCCTGGGAGGTTGGTTCCTACATTGAGCTGGCCCGTAACGAGCACTACTGGAACAACGACAACACGGCGATCGACCGGGTACGGCACCATGTTACGCCGCAGCCAGGAGATGAACTCAATCGATATCGTGCCGGCGAGCTGGATATAACCAGCACCGTGCCAACACAATCGTTTCAACGCATGCGCGAAGAGCGGCCGAACGAACTACGCGTGTCACCGTCGCTGGCTGTTTATTATTATGGCTTCAACCTGTCGCGGCCACCTTTCAAGGATAATCCGAAACTCCGGCAGGCCTTGTCGATGGCAATTGACCGGGAAACGATTGTGAAGAAGGTGGTTGGTCGTGGTGAAGCGCCGGCTTACAGTTGGGTGCCACCGGGAATCAACAACTACCAGCCGCGCCAGTTCACCTATGCAAATATGTCTGCGCATGCCCGTCACACGAAAGCGGCGCAACTGTATCGCGAAGCTGGCTACAGTGATGACAAGCCTGTGCAGATAGAGATCCGTTACAACACATCGGAGTCACACCGGCGAATTGCAATTGCCGTACAGGCAATGTGGCGGCAAGTGCTGGGTATTGAAGCCACGCTGGTCAACGAGGAATTCCAGGTGTTGCTGGCGAACATCCGCGAGCAGGCGGTGACCGAGGTGTTTCGCTCTAGTTGGACGGGCGATTACAACGACGCCAATACTTTTCTGACGATCCTGGAAGGCGGCAATCCGTCCAACACCCCGGGTTACGAAAACCGGGAATATGATGACCTGATGAGCAGAGCAGCACAGCAGTCAGACCCGGCGCTGCGACAGGTTTACCTTGAAGAAGCGGAGCGCCTGATGCTGTCCGAACATCCGCTGATGCCAATCTATTTTTACGTCAACAAGAGCATGGTCAATCCGCGTGTCCGCGGCTGGGGAGACAACGTGCTGAATTACCATTACAGTCAGCACCTGAGTCTTGCCGAGTAAAAATAACGATCGTGTTACGTTACGCGCTACTGCGTATCTTCGGGGCGATACCAACACTTTTCCTGGTGGTCGCGCTCGCTTTTCTGATGGTGCACGCGGCACCCGGTGGTCCGTTTGATGCAGAACGGCGTTTGCCGCCGGACATCGAGGCCAATGTCGCGCGGGCATATCACCTCGATGAATCGCTACCGGATCAGTTCATGCGTTACGTCGAGGGCCTCACGCGCGGCGACCTCGGCCCCTCCTACAGATATCGTGATTACACCGTTGCGGAACTGATTCGCGGTGCATTGCCGCTTTCCATGCAGTTGGGGTTGCTGGCGATGGCGCTTGCACTGCTGGTTGGCATCAGCGCGGGACTTGCAGCGGCACTGCGCAGCAACAGTTTTCTCGATCGATTCATAACCGGTGTGGCGATGACTGGCATATCCGTGCCGATTTTCGTTATTGCGCCGCTGATGGTGCTGGTCTTTGCCGTCTACCTGCAATGGCTGCCGGCAAGCTGGAGCGGCGGCGAAGGAGCGCGGCGGCTTTTACTGCCGGTTGTTGTGCTGGCACTGCCGCAGATCGCCTACATCGCCCGAATGACACGCGGCAACATGATTGCCGTGCTGAAGAGTGACTTTGTGCGTACTGCCCGCGCACAAGGCCTGAGTACCGCCTCGATTATTCGCTTCCACGCGCTCAAGCCAGCCATGTTGCCGCTGCTCTCTTACATGGGTCCCGCCATGGCCGGGATTCTCACAGGCTCGGTGGTGGTCGAGAAAGTTTTTGGCATCCCGGGCGTTGGCCAGTTTTTCATCAACGGTGCACTGAATCGTGATTACACGCTGGTACTGGGTATCACCATTTTCTACGCGGCGCTGGTCATTTTCCTGAACTTGCTGGTTGATCTGCTGTATGGGTTTTTTGATCCACGGATCAGGTCGCGATGAGCACGAGGAGCGGCAGCAATAAAAACAGACCGCACGGACTTCGCTGGCGCGAAAATAAGGTGGTGGTCGTGTGCATTGCAATACTATTTTCTATCGCAGCACTTGCGTTGCTGGGTCCATTGTTAAGCCCACATCAGTACATCACCACCGACTTTGGCAATGCCCTGATGCCGCCCACGATTACAGGTACACGCTTGTTTGGCACGGATGATCTGGGACGGGATCTGTTCGTTCGCACCCTGATGGGCGCGCGGGTAACGTTATTTGTTGCCGTCATTGCGAGTGTCGTTAGCCTGGGAATCGGTGTGTTGTATGGCGCGATTGCCGGATATGCCGGCGGCCTGGTCGATGCCGTGATGATGCGCGCGGTTGACGCTTTGTACGCATTGCCGTTCATATTTTTCGTGATCCTGCTCATGGTGGTATTCGAGCGAAACTTCCTTTTGATTTTTGTGGCGATTGGTGTAATCAACTGGCTGGACATGGCGCGCATCGTCAGGGGCCAGACACTGAGTCTGAAGCATCGGGAATTCGTCGACGCCGCTCGCCTGATCGGTGTGTCGACACCCGGCATCATCTTTCGCCACATCACGCCGAACCTGTTTGGTGTCGTCATCGTATATGTAACCCTGACCATTCCGCAGGCCATCCTGGTGGAATCGTTCATCAGCTTTCTGGGTCTCGGTGTTCAGGAACCGCAAACCTCTCTGGGTGCATTGGTAAACAACGGTGTTAACTATATGGAGCAGGCACCCTGGCTGATCCTGATTCCGGCAGCGCTGCTGGCGCTTGTCCTGTTGTGCTTCAACTTCCTGGGTGACGGACTGCGCGATCTTGCAGATCCGAAAAAGAACATCTGATGAGCCTTCTCGAGGTCGACAATCTCTGCGTGACTTACGGTGATGCCGCCGATGCAGTCGTCGCGAATTTGAGTTTCTCGCTGGAACGCGGTGAGGCGCTGGGTATCGTCGGCGAATCCGGCGCCGGCAAAACGCAGACCGCAATGGCGGTGATGGGTTTGTTACCGGCCAATGCGAAGATCAGCGGCAGTGTGCGCTTTGACGGACAGGAATTGCTTGGCGCCGACGCCCGCACGCTCAACGCGTATCGACCGCGTCGCATGGCGATGGTGTTCCAGGATCCGATGGCAGCGCTTAACCCGTACGTGCGTATTGGTGATCAACTGTGTCGCATTCTGCTTGAGCATAAAATATGTGCGGCGCGCGAGGCGCGCGAACGTACGCTTGCGATGCTGCGGCGAGTCGGCTTGCCGGATGCACAAAGACAGTATCGCTCCTATTCATACCAGCTCTCCGGCGGTATGCGGCAACGCGCAATGATCGGGGCGGCACTACTCAGTGACCCGGAGTTACTGATCGCGGATGAACCGACAACAGCGTTGGACGTCACCGTGCAGGCGCAGATCCTGAATTTGTTGCGCGAATTGCGCGCTGAGTCGGAAACAGCATTACTGCTCATTACCCATGACCTGGGCGTAATTGCCGGCAATTGTGAGCGGTTGCTGGTGATGGACCAGGGACAGCTATTGGAAGACGGGCCGACAAGCGAGGTTTTTTCAGCACCGCAGCATGAGCGCACGGTTAGTTTGCTCGAAGCAATACCGCGCATAGATGCGCCGGTCGCGGTAACGCCACTACCGGGCAACGCCACGACGGTGCTGGATATCGAAGGTGTTGCGGTGAGCTTCAAAGTACGCGGGCCGCGCGGGCGCGAGCTGCTTAAAGCGGTGCGACCTTTCACCTTGTCCCTGAAGGCGGGTGAGACTGTAGCGATTGTCGGCGAGTCGGGCTCTGGTAAGACCAGCCTGGCGCGTGCCGTTCTGGGGCTGATTCCCGCCCATAGCGGCAAAATCGTATTCCTGGGAAAATCGCTCCAGGGCAAAGTTCAGTCACGCTCGCTTGCCGCACGTCGTGCATTGCAGATGGTCTTTCAGGATCCGCTCGCCTCACTCAATCCGGCAATGCGTATCAAGGACATCGTTGCCGAACCGATTCGAATTCATGCGCCACGAAAAAATAAAGCGGAACGCAGCAAGGATGTGCGGGCGGTCCTGGAGCGCGTCGGCCTGAGCGTCGAGTTACATGAGCGCTACCCGCATGAACTGTCGGGTGGCCAGGCGCAAAGAGTTGCGATTGCACGTGCGCTCATTCTGCAACCCAGCGTACTGGTCTGCGATGAGGCGGTGGCGGCGCTGGATGGCACGGTGCAATTCGAAATACTGAAAGTTCTGCAATCCGAGCAGCAGCGTGTTGGCCTGTCACTTATATTTATTACGCACGACCTCGCAGTTGTTCGCCAGATCAGCCATCGCGTGCTGGTGATGTACATGGGCCGGATTTGTGAGTTGGCAGAAAACGAAGACGTGTTTCGGCGACCGCGTCACCCCTATACCAAGATGCTGATCAATGCCGTGCCGGTACCGGACCCTGCAGCGAAGTTAAAAGATGTCGGGCCGCTGGATGTTGAATCATCAATACTGCAGCCAGCAGCAGGCTGTCCGTTTCAGCCACGCTGTGAACACGCCGTTGCTGTTTGCAGTGAAGAAGTTCCACAACTTGAAGAATGCGACACAACACTGGTTGCCTGCCACCGTGCGGCGGAGCTGGATCTGAGTTACTAGCCCGAGCGAAGCGGCCGTCGAAACAGCCCGAAAAAACAGATGTCATTGCGAGCCCGCAGGGCGCGGCAACCTCTCAATATCGTAGCTTGGCTTCGTTTCGCGCTGCTACAATCTGTTGGAGGTTGCCGCGTCGCTTCGCTCCTCGCAATGACATTGGTTCTTATTAGCGGTATCTACATAGCCGGCATCGGAATTGGCATCGGCGCACCGTTAACGTTGAGCAGGCCCTGCGCGTACTCGGCTGCCATGACGTAGTCGTCACCATCCCGTTTCAGGATGCCCATGGCGATCAGGGTCTCCGCTTCCGGGTTCATCATTTTCGCGAACTCGTATAACTCCACTGACACGCGCAAATTCATGGATGCGGTCATTTTCAGCAAGACAGAAGACCATGAAAACTTCGCGTCTTCATCCATCTCCGCAAACTCGACGCGCAACGTGGTCGACACCATGCCCTGCGGCAGCGTCAGGTCAAACCGATCAACACGAATCTCTGCGCCGGCGGCGACGAGCTTTTGTACATCATCCGCGATTTGCGGGTAGATCGCCTGCAGCGCCGCTTCCGGCTTGCCGTCTTCTTCCGCGTTACGCAGTGCTGCGGTGATAACACCCAGCGACTTCGCATGCAGGCCCTGCAGCGAAACGTCCATGGTCAGCGCGAATTCACCCAGACCGGGGGCGACAACTTCTTGTATGGAAAATGTTGACGTGCCACTTAAGCGGGAATCGTCGATGCTGGTGTTAACGATGAGCGCCAATGCGCCCATGCTGAATGGCCCATCGGCGCTTTCGGTACTGAGCGATGCCATTTCGAAGTCTACCGTGCCGACACTGAAACCAAAGTCGGTCTGCCGCTCATCAGCGTCCACCGTGATCGCACCAACATCAAGTCGTCCATCATTCGCTGTGATCGAAAATGGCTGGATGCTGCCCGCGACGGAAACATTGCCGCTGGCCGGGTTTGTAACCACGATCAGGTCCGCACCTTGCCATGTTGCGTCGAGCCCATCCTTGCCGAAGGAACCTGATTCAAGCACGAAGCGCGATTCGCTACTGCCGGATACGCGGATGTTGCTGTAAAGCTTGCCCGGGATCGCAATCAGCTCGCCCGTGCCGGGGTCGATCTGGAAAGTAGATAGCGTATTAGCCAGTGCGGGCATTAGCGACCCGGACTCGCGGGACAAGGAGCTAATCGGTACCAGGCCGTGATCAATGCGGGTATTGATGATCAACGCCGGTAAATCGGCGCTGCTGGTGTCACTGCCCGGCAAAATAGCTGCGTCGTGAAAAGCGCCACTGCTGAATACCACACGATGACGACCTTCGGAGGTAAACCAGCCGCGGTCAAAGCGCTCGGTAACGATGCTGACAGCAGGGTTTTCGCTGGTTACCCATTCGATATTCTCATCCAGGCTTTTCTCGGCCAGCCGGCCGACAATGCCCGGAGATATCAGGATGACTACCGCAAGGATTACCGGTAAAGCGACCAGCCATCGTTTCACATCACTACCTCTGGGGGTCTGCGAGAAGCCTGAATGCTAGCACGCGGCAAAAGTCAGCCCTAAATTGGATCGGCAAGTGTGGCAATACACACTGACTCTAATTACCATAGCGGCCTTAACTTACACCCGGCCCGGGCCTGGTATCAGACACAGCAGAAGACAGCCGTGAATACAAACACAATATTGCGCTCCGGCGCAGCAATTTTTCTCATCGCCATGACCCTGTTTGTGCAGCCGGCGGCGGCTACGGGTGATGTCGAACAAGGCAAGCAAACAGGCTTCACCTGCATGGGCTGCCACGGTATAGCTGGTTATCGCAACGCCTATCCCTCATTTCGGGTACCAAGACTCGGCGGCCAGCGGGGCGCGTATATCGAGGCGGCATTGCGTGCCTACCGCGAGGGCACGCGCAAGCACCCCACCATGCGGGCGCATGCAGCGGCGTTGACGGATCAGGATATTGATAATCTGATCGCCTGGATTACAGCCAGTGGTGACGCCAGGGACACTGTAACCACACAAACTGCCGCGCAGGTTGCGCCAGCGGCGACCTGTGTAGACTGCCACGGCGCAGATGGCGAAGGCGTTATTCCACAGCCGCCGACGCTTGCCGGACAAGAGGTGGATTACCTTGAGTACGCACTGAATCAATACAAAGACGGCACGCGCAGCGGTACCGTCATGACCGCGTTCACAGCAAGTCTCAGTGATGCTGATATTGCGCTGTTAGCGAAATTTTACGGTTCTCAGGATGGCCTGAAGACACTACAACAATAGGTCCGTACCACTGCTGTCCCATAAACTTAAAATCGGAGCCAAAATGAAGTGTCGCGGTGACGCAAAAACCGGCAATCGCCCGTGCCGATAGACGGATCGTGGCGACGTTTAATCGATCTTAATTATCGTAAGGCGGGCTATTGTGCTACGCCCAGCGGGCGATGTCTCAAATGTTCAAAGAACCCCAGGCCAGGCACTCCTGCAAGGAAATATTAATGCCCGAACCGGTATCCCGCACAACGGAGCTTGGCAATGGCATTACTGCCATTGACACTGATCATGTGCGCCCGTTGTTCGATGCAAGCCATCTCATGTTTGAGAATGGTCGCGCGGCTTTTGTCGATACTGCCGCGAATTCCAGCGTGCCGCTATTGCTGGATGCGCTAAAGCACAAAAACATCGATGTCGGCGACGTCGACTATGTCTTCCTCACTCACGTTCACCTCGATCACGCTGGCGGTGCGGGCCTGCTGATGCAGTCCTTGCCAAACGCAAAAGCCGTGCTGCACCCGCGTGGCGCACCGCACATGATTGACCCGACAAAGTTGATCAAGGGCGTGCAGGCGGTCTACGGCGAGGATAGAGTCGCCGAGATATACGGTGAAATCGTGCCAATTCCGGCCGCGAGGCTGATCATTGTCGATGATCAGCAGGAGATAAGCCTTGCCGGCCGGGGCATGCAGTGCCTGTTTACCGAGGGACACGCGCGGCATCATTATGTTCTGAGCGATCCGACCGCAAAAGCTGTTTTTACCGGTGACAGTTTCGGCGTTTCGTATCGGGAACTGGATACCGCCAAGGGCGAGTTTATATTTCCGACCACCACGCCGATTCACTTCGATCCACCCGAGGCACACAAGGCGATCGACCGGATCATGCAGCAGAACCCGGAACAACTTTTTCTCACGCACTTCAGCCGCGTAATGGATTTGCCACGCCTGGCAAATGACATGCACCAGAGGATAGACGATTTTGTCGCGATAGCTGAGCAACACGCGAACGACGACAATCGAACTGACGCGATACATAAGAGCATGTTCGGCTATCTTGTCGATGCGTTGCGTGACCATGGTCATACAGGCAAAGATGAGCAGCTGCACGCCATACTCGACCTTGAAGTCAACCTGGATACGATGGGCCTGGAATTCTGGCTCGATCATCACTAATGAAAAACCAACTGGGAGCAAAGATGGAAAGTTTTCGTGCTTTTCGCATCGATCAGCAAGACGGTGAAATTGTCGCGGAATTCGCCAGGCTAACTATTGATGACCTGAGCGAGGGCGAGGTCGTCGTCAAGGTGAGCTACTCGACGATAAACTACAAAGACGCACTTGCCGCGACGGGAACTGGTCGTATCCTGCGAACATTTCCACTGATTGGTGGCATCGACCTGGCTGGTACGGTAGTCAGCTCCGCGGATGATCGTTTTGCCGAGGGCGATGCAGTATTGGTCAATGGTTGCGGCTTAAGCGAAACTCGTGATGGCGGGTATGCGGAATTTGCCCGCCTGAGCGGCGAGTCCGTCGTGCCGCTGCCCGATGGCATTAATGCGCTGCAGGCGATGCAGCTCGGCACAGCTGGTTACACCGCCGCGCTGGCGATTCACCGCATGGAGCAAAACGGCCAACTGCCGGAAAATGGACCGGTAGTGGTTACCGGGGCGAGCGGCGGTGTTGGCAGCATCGCCGTCGATATGCTCGCCGCTTGCGGTTACGAAGTCGTGGCGGTTACCGGCAAAGCTGAACAGGTGGATTATTTGCAGGGCTTAGGCGCCAGTCGTGTGCTGCTGCGTGAGGAGATCGATCTCGGCAAACGACCAATGGAAAAAGCAGAGTGGGGCGGCGCGATTGATAATCTTGGTGGCGATTACCTGACCTGGCTAACCCGCACGATGAAATATGGCGGCAATATTGCCAGCATAGGGCTGGCGGCCAGCCATGAACTCAAAACCACGGTCCTGCCATTTATCCTGCGCGGCGTCTGTCTCCTCGGCATCAACTCGGTCGACACGCCACGTGAGTTGCGGTTGCAGGTGTGGCAAAGAATAGGTGCTGATCTCAAGCCACAACACCTCGATGCCATTGCAGGTCGAACCATCAGTTTCAACGCGCTACCCGGCGCTTTTCAGGCCTATATCGATGGCACAGTAACCGGCAGGGTTGTCGTGCAAATCGCATCATAGGCGGGAGCAAGACACACTTATCTAAATAGTAATGTAGGAGCCCGCTCAGCGGGCGAATTAACTACGCCCAGCGGTCGAGAAGATCAATGAGTGGATCGGCTGAATCTGATGTAAATCTGGTCCCCGTCAGAGGATGCAAAGAAGTGCTACGCGGTCCCGTTACGCTACTTTGAGCGGCTCACAAATTAAGGCCCAGGCTTTGCCTGGGGACACTTACAAGCGAGGAAGGATCAATGCATATGATGCGAATTTCGATTTTGCTGGTTGTTCTGCTTATACAATCAGCACAAACAGCGGAGCTCGCGACCGAAGGATTCGTGTCTGAGCGACTCGAAAGAATTGATCGTGCGATTGAGGCAGAAATAGCGGCGGGGAAAATCCCCGGCGCTGTAGCGCTCATCGCGCGCAACGGCAAGATCGTCTATCACCGCAGTTTTGGTTATGCGGATATCGCATCGGGCAAGCGTATGCAGGATGACGCGATTTTCCGCATCGCGTCGATGACCAAAGCGGTAACGACAGTTGCTGTCATGACGTTATACGAGCAAGGCCTGTTTAAGCTTAACGATCCGCTCGCCAATTATATTCCGGAATTTGCCGCACCGCGGGTTGTGGTCAGCGTTGATGACGAGGGCAACATCACCGAAACTCGGGACGCAAAAGGTGAAATCAAGATTATTGATTTGCTGACGCACTCATCAGGGCTTGGTTACTCGTTTATCCCCTCTGCCGTACAGAAGGCCTACATAGATGCCGGGATCGAGGATGGATTGGGGGCGAAAGGCGCAACACTGAGTTCGAAGATGTCGGTGCTTGCACAGCAGCCGCTGTTGTTCGATCCGGGGTCCGCGTTTGCGTACGGGCTGAGCACGGATCTTCTCGGATACCTGGTCGAGGTTGTGTCTGGCAAGAACCTGGATCAGTACTTCGCTGAGGAGATTTTTGCGCCGCTGGGCATGCAGGATACCTACTTCTTTTTGCCGGCCAGCAAGAGTGAACGTTTGGTGACTTTGTATGCCGATGTGGATGGACTGCAGGTTTCAAAGGGCGACGAGGCTGACATCAAGTTGGACGACCCGAATTACCCTGTCGGCGATGCAAGGACCTATTTTTCCGGCGGCGGCGGGCTCTCGTCCACTGCCTACGATTATTCGCGCCTGATTCAGATGCTGCTCAACGACGGCGAACTCGATGGTGTGCGCCTGCTGGGCAGGAAATCCGTAGAGTTGATGCGCACGCCTCGAATCGACTGGGATGGCGATGGCGAGCCGGACTTTGGACTCGGCTTTCAGGTGGTTTCGGACATCGGTGCTGGCGGTGAACTCGGCTCCAATGGCACTTACTCATGGGGCGGGGCTTTCTTTACTTCTTACTGGATCGATCCGAAAGAGCAACTGATCGCCATTCTGATGTCCCAGCTCCGACCATCCGACTCCGATATCGACGACCGCTTCAAAACGTTGGTGTACCAGGCGCTCGAGTAAACTGGCGGGCAATCCAGCGTGCTGTCACCAGCGAAAATCTCTTAAGTAAGGTAGAATCGCCGGCTCGGAAATTTTAATCTCCATTAAAAGTTTCTACGTAAGCCAAGAGATTTCAACGGCAACCAACAAGGCAGTGACATGAGCGCAGGCGCAAGATTTTGGCAGGCATTGCAGGAAGAGCGGCCCCTGCAGGTGGTTGGCACTATCAACGCCTATTCGGCGCTACTCGCTGGGCAAGCGGGTTTCAAAGCAATCTATTTGTCCGGTGCCGGTGTCGCTAATGCGTCATTTGGTTTGCCAGACCTCGCTATGACCACGCTCGGTGACGTCTGCGAAGATATTCGCCGCATCAGCTATGCGAGCGAACTGCCACTGCTGGTCGATGCGGATACCGGCTGGGGCGGTGCTTTCATGATCGGTCGCACAGTGCGTGAAATGATTCGCGCCGGCGCTGCAGCGTGTCACATAGAAGACCAGGTTGGCGTCAAGCGCTGTGGCCATCGGCCCGGCAAGGCACTGGTGCCGGCTGCCGAGATGGTTGACCGCATCAAAGCGGCAGTTGATGGGCGCACTGACGAAAAATTCACCATCATGGCGCGCACCGACGCGCACGCTGTCGAGGGCCAGCAGGCGGCACTCGAGCGCGCGGCAGCTTATGTCGAGGCCGGCGCGGACATGATTTTTGCAGAGGCGCTTACCACACTGGACGAATACCGGCAGTTCACTAACGAAATTAAAGTGCCGGTACTGGCAAACCTGACGGAGTTCGGCAAGACACCCTTGTTTACGACAACAGAACTGGCCGGGGTCGGAGTGCGACTGGCGCTCTATCCCCTGTCGGCATACCGCGCCATGGCGAAGGCTGCAGAAGATGTCTATCGCACGCTGCGCAAGGACGGTTCACAGCAGGCAGTGGTTGACAAGATGCAAACCCGCGCGGAGCTTTATGACGTGCTTGGCTATCACGAGTACGAAAAAAAGCTGGACCAGCTGTTTGCAGAAAAAGGGCTGGCAGGGAAGAAGAAAGAGTGAAGCTAGGAGCCTGTCGAACTTAGGGGATCGTAGCGAGGCGAGCGGGAAACGCAGGCCATTTTTTCGATCGTTTGAGGAGAATGCGACTGCCGGGATGCAGGAGGTAGAGCGAAGCAGGATGCCAGAGCCGAGTGGGTTCCATTTGACGAAAAGGATCGAAAAAATGGCCTGCGTTTCCCATCGCCGCAGTAGATTCGGCCTAAGTCCGACAGGCTCCTAGCCACGGAGAATTGGAGAGAATGATGACAGCAAAAAAGAAAACCGGTGGACTGGCCGGTGTATCCGCGGGTGCCACGGCTCTGTGTACTGTAGGCAAGGAAGGCGCTGGCCTGACCTATCGTGGCTATGACATCTACGATCTCGCGGACAATGCGAGCTTCGAAGAAGTCGCCCACTTGCTGATGCACGACAAGCTGCCGAACCAGGCAGAACTCGATGCGTTTATCGCCAGAATCAAAAGCATGCGCGGCCTGCCTGATGAAGTGAAGCAGGTTCTGGAAATGATTCCCGCGGACAGCCATCCGATGGACGTGCTGCGCAGTGGCGTATCCGTACTCGGCAACATCGAGCCTGAAGGTGACTTCAGCAACCAAAGCCACGCTGCAGACCGGTTGCTCGCCTGCCTGCCATCCATGCTCCTGTACTGGCATCATTTCCATACCGATGGAGCACGCATAGATGTGGAAACCGATGACGACAGTCTCGCCGGCCATTTCCTGCACATGTTGCATGGCAAAGCGCCGAGTGAGCTACATCGCAAAACGCTGGATACAACGCTCATCCTGTATGCCGAGCATGAATTCAATGCATCAACATTCGCGGCACGTGTAATCACCGGCACGTTGTCAGACATGCACTCTGCGGTAACCGGTGCGATTGGAGCGTTGCGCGGACCGTTGCACGGCGGTGCCAATGAAGCGGCAATGGAGCTCGTGCAGAAGTTTTCTTCACCGCAAGAGGCGACTCAGGGCGTACTCGACATGCTCGCTCGCAAAGATAAGATTATGGGCTTTGGCCACCGTGTTTATACAACCTCCGATCCACGCAACTCCGTTAACAAGAAGATGTCGAAAATCCTGGCGGACGAGGTGGGTGACACGTTGTTATATGCAGTATCAGAAGCTGTCGAAAAAGTAATGTGGGACGAGAAGAAAATTTTCGCCAACGCAGATTTTTATGCAGCAACCGTATATCACTTCATGGGCATACCCACTTATCTCTTCACACCCATTTTCGTTTGTTCAAGAATAACGGGCTGGACGGCACACATCATGGAACAACGCGCAGACAACCAGTTGATCCGCCCGGCAGCAGACTACATAGGCCCAGGCTTGCAGACCTATGTACCGATAGCAGAGCGCATCTGACAATAGCCAAAAGCCGTAGAAAGGACCCGTAGGAGCCCGCCGTGCGGGCGAATTAAAGACGCCAGGCGGGCGATATTAAATCGCTCAGCGGGCGAAATGGAGTCGACCCAGCGGGCGATTAAACTCAACACCCAGGAAAACCCCAATGTCCCAACACGACATCCGCTCTACCGAGCGGCCCGAACCCGACCAGGTCCTGGTCGACATAGCCGACTACGTCTGCAACACGCAAATCGACAGCGACCTCGCTTACGAGACCGCCCACTACTGCCTGATGGACACACTGGCCTGTGGTTTCCAGGCGCTCGATTACCCGGCGTGTACCAAATTGCTTGGCCCGGTTGTCCCCGGCGCGACATTACCTGGCGGCGCGCGTGTCCCCGGCACTTCTTACGAGCTGGAGCCGATCATGGGCGCATTCAACATCGGTGCGATGATCCGCTGGTTGGATTTTAACGATACCTGGCTTGCAGCAGAGTGGGGCCACCCGTCCGACAACCTCGGTGGCATCCTGGCAACGGCGGATTACCTGAGTCGGCAAGCACGCCTGGCGGGCAAGGATCCACTCACGATGCACGATGTACTAACAGCGATGATCAAGGCGCATGAGATTCAGGGCGTGCTGGCGCTTGAGAACAGTTACAACCGTGTCGGACTGGATCATGTGTTGCTCGTTCGGGTTGCGACGACCGCCGTAGTCACGCACATGCTCGGCGGCGATCGCGAGACGGTCATCAACGCGGTTTCGCACGCCTGGATCGACGGCTGCTCGCTGCGCACCTACCGACATGCGCCAAATACCGGTTCAAGAAAAAGCTGGGCGGCAGGTGATGCAACCAGTCGCGGCGTACGCCTGGCATTCATCGCCATGACCGGGGAAATGGGCTATCCCTCGGCGCTGACAGCGAAAACCTGGGGCTATTACGACGTCATGTTCAAGGGCAACGCTTTTTCCTTACCACAAGGCTATGCCAGCTATGTCATGGAAAACATACTATTCAAGATTTCCTATCCGGCAGAGTTTCATGCGCAGACTGCAGTAGAGGCTGCCATGATACTGCACCCGCTAGTGAAAGATCGCTTGGATGACATCGAAAAAATCGTTATGGAAACGCAGGAGCCGGGCGTCCGAATCATTGACAAGACCGGCCCACTGGACAACCCGGCGGACCGGGACCATTGCCTGCAGTATATGGTCGCCGTGCCCTTGATTTTTGGCCGCCTGACCGCAGCCGATTACGAAAATGATGTTGCCGCCGATGCGCGCATCGAGTTGCTACGTGACAAAATGCAGGTCACAGAAAACAAGGGCTTTACCAAAGACTACTTCGATGCGGAAAAACGTTATATTGGTAACGCGATACAGGTGTTCTTCAACGACGGAACAAGCACGGATCGCGTCGCGGTTGATTATCCGATCGGTCACCGCCGGCGTCGCGAAGAAGGTATTCCGGTGCTGCAGCAAAAATTCGTGAGCAGCGTTTCGGGCAAACTGAAACCGGCTCAGTGGGACGCGCTTGATTCACTGTGTGCGGATCGTAAGAAGCTCGCGATGACCGCTGTGGATGACTTCATGGCGCAACTTGTCGTCTGAAAAAGAAACATTACGGCGTATTTGCCGATGAATTCACGATAGATTCAGAATCAGGGAAAAACATGACCAGCGAATTAAAATTACTCACAGGCTTTTTGTTCAGTATTGGCGCAAGTGTCGTGCTGGCGGATTCTGTGCAGCGCAGCGAGACCAACAACGGCAACCTGCTCATGGAGGATGTGCCGGCAATTCCTGCAGAAATTGTTGACAGCCTGAATCGTTTTCAGAATGTTCGCTCGGCCAGCTTCAGTGACTGGACAGAAGGCGGCTCGGGAATTTACGTTTCCACCCGCTTTGGTGATGTCAGCCAAATCCATCGGGTCGATATGCCCGGCGGCGCCCGGCAGCAGATAACTTTCTATGCAGAGCCGATCGGCGGCGTATCACGCCAGCCCGGTGGTTCCAACGTCATCTTTACGCGCGACGCAGGCGGCAGCGAGTTTACGCAAATTTTCATGCTCAATCCGCAAAGTGGTACCACGACGATGCTGACGGATGGCGCATCCCGCAACGGGGCCACCGTTTGGGACCGGCAGGGCCGGCGGGTTGCTTTCCAGAGCACGCAACGCAACGGCGCCTCAAATGACGTGTGGTTAATGGACCCCGAGAATCCTTCAGGCGCAAAGATGGTGCTGGAATCGCCGGATGGTACCTGGTGGGGACCCGCGGAGTTCTCGGCAAGTGGCAGCAAAGTACTGATCTCAAACTATGTCAGCATCGCGGATTCCCGGGTACACCTGCTCGATCTGGACACAGAGGAAATGATTTTGCTTGCCGGTGGCACAGAGACGATCAGCGCAAACTTTCCAGTGGGCTTTGACAACGACGACGGGGGCTTCTGGTTCGTAACAGATCAGGGCAGCGAGTTCCGCCAGCTCGCATGGCAGGCAATGGCGCAGGGCGCTGCGGCGGAGATTGTTACTGCAGATATTCCCTGGGATGTCAGGTCCGGCACGATTAGCCATGATCGCAGTCGCATCGCATTTACGGTCAACGAAAATGGCATGTCCCGTTTGTATCTGCTGGATACAACAACAAGGCAATACGAAACTGTCGACAACATCCCGACCGGGCTGATTTTTGGCCTGCAGTTCAGTCCGGATGACACGAAGCTTGCCATGACGCTCAACACGGCGAAAACACCGAGTGACACTTTTGTTCTGCAAATAGGCACCGGGCCATTAACCTATGGCGGGCTGAGGCGCTGGACGCACAGCGAAGTTGGCGGGCTGGACACCTCGAAGTTCCGCTCACCGACACTGGTTAGCTACCCGACTTTCGATAAAGTGGACGGTAAGGACCGGCAAATTCCGGCGTGGGTATACAAACCACAAGGCAAGGGGCCCTTTCCGGTCGTGGTATCTATTCACGGTGGTCCGGAGGGCCAGTCACGACCGAGTTTCTCAAGCACCTACCAGATGTGGATGGAAAAACTCGGCGTCGCCATTGTGGTGCCCAACGTCAGGGGATCATCCGGTTACGGCAAGAGTTACCTGGCGCTGGACAATGGCTTCAAACGCGAGGATTCGGTGCGCGACATTGGCGCCCTGCTCGACTGGATAGGTACTCAATCCGATCTGGATGCGGATCGAATTGCAGTATTTGGCGGCAGTTATGGTGGCTACATGGTGCTTGCAAGCTCGGTCCACTACAGCGATAAACTCAAAGCTGCCGTCGATATTGTTGGCATCAGCAATTTCGTCACCTTCCTCGAGAATACCCAGGATTATCGTCGCGACCTGCGGCGGGTCGAATACGGTGACGAGCGCGAGCCCGCGATGCGTGCGCACCTGGAGAAAATCAGCCCACTTAATAACGTGGAAAAAATAAAGATTCCGATGTTCATCGTGCAGGGCGAGAATGACCCGAGAGTGCCGGTCACTGAATCAAAACAGGTGGTCGCCGCATTGCGTAAACAGGGTGAGACCGTGTGGTTCATGAACGCACTGAACGAAGGTCACGGCTATCGTAAAAAGGAAAACCGCGATGTCTACCAGCAAGCGACCGTGTTGTTTCTCAAAGAACACTTGATTGGCGACGACTGAACAGTGACTACGGAGCCGCTTGCGGCATCGATAGCGGTCGGCGCAGAAGCCCTGGGCCAGGACCTGTCCAGCGCTGAAATCGGGCAGCTGACTACTTTGCTCAGCGAGTTACAACGCTGGGGCGAGCGGGTGAATCTGACCGCAATTCGTGAGCCGCACAAAATGGTTAGTGCACATGTGCTCGACAGCCTTAGCATCAGGCCCTTCATTGAAGGGCGGCGCGTCATCGATGTGGGCACAGGGGCCGGTTTTCCGGGCCTGCCGCTGGCGATTGTGGAGCCAAAGATCGAATTTGAGCTGCTCGACAGCAATGGCAAGAAGATCAGTTTCGTCAATCACATCATTGGCCAGCTGGGACTTTCGAACGCTAAAACTCTAAAAGCACGCGCACAGGACTATGCACCCGGCAAGCGCTTTGATACCGTGATTGCCCGAGCGCTCGCATCGACGGCTAAACTGCTGCAAATGGCAGGGCACCTGGTGAGAGAGGATGGTGTGTTACTCGCGCTCAAGGGCAAGCACCCGGCCGCAGAGCTGGCAGCCATAGATCATATACCCGGATGGGACTACAGCGTGACCGAACTGACAGTACCAGGACTAGAATCGCATGCGCGACATGTCATCCAGCTGCGCAAGAGGGCTGCGGCGTGACGCGAATAATTGCGATTGCAAACCAGAAAGGCGGCGTCGGCAAGACCACGACCTGCGTTAACCTGGCAGCGTCGCTGGCAGCTACGCAGCGCCGCGTCTTGCTGGTCGATATGGACCCGCAGGGCAACGCGACCATGGGTTGTGGTATCGACAAGATGAATCTCGAGAATTCGGCCTGTGACGTCTTGCTGGGCGATGCGACGGCTGCTGATACGATCGTGTCCGCGCCAGAGGGCGGTTTTGCTGTCTTACCCGGCAATGAGGACCTGACCCTGGCAGAGATCAGGCTGCTGCAGGAAATCGGCCGGGAAATGCGCCTGCGAAAAGCGTTGGCGCCGGTGAAAGGTCTGTACGACTTCATCCTGATCGACTGCCCGCCAGCCATTAACATGTTGACGATCAACGCGCTGACAGCGGCCAACGGGGTTCTGATTCCGATGCAGTGCGAGTACTACGCGCTGGAGGGATTGAGTTCTCTGTTGAATACGATCGAGCAGGTTCACGAGACGGTGAATTCTGACCTGGAAGTATTCGGCTTGTTGCGAACCATGGTCGATCCGCGCATCAATTTGTCCAATGAAGTGTCAGACCAGCTCATCGCCCACTTCGATGACAAGGTTTTTCGCACAGTCGTGCCGAGAAATGTACGCCTGGCCGAAGCGCCAAGCTTTGGTCGACCAGTCCTCTACCACGACAAAAGCTCACGTGGTGCGCTGGCCTACCTGGCACTTGCTGGCGAGGTACTGCGCCGCGAAGATGAGCGCCAGGCGATGCAACACTAGATTGAACAAGTCGGGGATATGCCCGGCTCCGGGAATGCGGAATGACAAAAAAGAGAAGACTTGGCCGCGGACTTGACGCACTGCTAAGCAAGCCAGTTTCACAGACGGCCTCAGTCACCGGACATGAAGCAGATACGTTCCGGCAAATCCCGCTGGAGTTATTGCAACGCGGCCAGTACCAGCCACGCGTCGATATGCGCCAGGATACGCTGGAGGATCTCGCCAACTCGATCAAAGCGCAAGGCATCGTACAACCTATCATTGCCCGACGGATAGAGAAAAAAGGCAGCAAAGTACAACATTACGAAATCATCGCTGGCGAACGTCGCTGGCGAGCGGCGCAAATGGCGGGTCTCGCGGACATACCAGCAGTTATTCGCGATGTGGGTGATGACGACGCTATTGCAATGGCGCTTATAGAGAATATCCAGCGGGAAAACCTCAATCCGCTGGAAGAGGCTCACGCGCTCGAGCGGCTGATACGGGAATTTCACCTGACGCATCAGCAAGCGGCCGAGGCGGTTGGACGTTCACGCGCGGCCGTGAGTAACCTGCTGCGATTGCTGGATCTTTCCGACAAAGTGAAGCCAATGCTGGAGTCCCGGCTACTCGAAATGGGTCATGCGCGTGCTTTGTTATCGATCGGCGACAAGACGCAGCAATTCGATGCGGCACGGCAGGTGGTAAAGAAAGGCTTGTCAGTTCGTGAAACGGAGCAGTTGGTCCGGCGCGTATTGGCACATCAGGCGGGCGAGTCACCCAAACCAGCGACAAGCCAGAATGCAGACATTCGCCGACTTGAAATTGAAATCTCCGAAAAGCTGGGCGCCAAAGTCCGGGTTGATCACAGCACTAAAGGGTCCGGCAAGCTGATCATCAGCTACAACAGTCTTGATGAGCTGGACGGGATACTGAAACACATCAGGTAATCGCGAGGGGCGAATATACAGACGTCATTGCGAGCCCACAGGGCGTGGCAACCTCTCAGCACTGTCGTGGACCTTCGTTCTGCGTTACTACAGGCTGGTAGAGATTGCCGCGTCGCTTCGCTCCTCGCAATGACATCTGTTCTTTCGGCTTCACCATGGATGATGCTGGTTCTTTCAGGCAACCTCTTCGACATCCTTTGATTTGGCGCTGTAAACACGCCGAATGATGTCTGGCATTACCGCCTCCGATATCAGGAAGCCCTGCATCTTGTCGCATTCGATGCTTTGCAGGAATTCGAAAGTCTCCTGATCCTCGACGCCTTCCGCACAGACCGATATGCCCAGGTTATGGGCAAGCCCTGTCACCGCAGCCAGCACTTTGAGCGCCGTCGGGTTCTTTCTGGCGCGCGCCAGTGCCAGGGCATGGATCTTGATTTCATCAAATGGCAATTGTTCAAACGTGCCCAGTGATGCAGTCGCAACACCGAAATCATCCAGCGAAATACGAAAACCGCGCTCGCGGAGCTCATTGAGAACGCGCAGGTGTGGTGCTTCCGAGCTGGCTACGTCCTGTTCTCCAATCTCGAAAGTGAAACTTGCACACTCAAGATTGAGTTCACGGACGATTCTTGCGTAACTTGCGGGCAGGTCAGGGTTGTTGAGTTGACTGGTCGCCAGGTTGATACACGAATTGAGGTTGAGGCCCTGCTCACGCCATTTAATAAGTTGCGTGGCAGCTTCATAAAGCACGTACTCGCTGATCGGACCGATAAGGTCGAAGGCCTCGGCCTCGGGCAAGAACTCCAGGGGCCCAAGCAAGCCGTGTTTCGGATGATTCCATCGAATCAATGCTTCTGCTTCACGAGTCAGCCACTCGGTACCTTCGTTGCGCTCGACCTTGGGTTGATACTGAATGACGAACTGGCGTTTCAGGATGGCCTCTTCGAGCTCATCTTTGGCCAGCGTCAGCATGCGGCGGCGACACTTTCGCGCCGCACTGCTCAAGCTGTCAACGTCGTGCTCCGGATTGAGCCATTCTACGTTGGCGAAGTTAGCCAGCCGCTGCAGGAGCTCGGCACGATTGCTGAGTCGCAAAGCCTCGGGATCCGCACAGATAATCAGACCGAAGCGAACGTGTGCCACGGCGTTGTCCAGGCTCGCCAGCATTGCCTCGCTGATATCTTCTTCTGTCAGCAGCACAAAACGCCGTGACTGGCCTTCCATTAGCTGATCCAGTGTCGCGGCGCTGCCAAAATAGCTCAGATTGAGGCTGAGCTCGCGCGCAACGTCGGTCAATGTTCGAGTCTTGCCCAGCGACTCACTCACGATCATTAACATATTGTCTCCTGAACCGGCGAAATTCTGAGTCTTGCTCCCTGTCCTGATCCGGCCCGTTACTCATTTATACGTGCCCGAATCAGTGCGCAATGTGCTGTATGTCGCAATGCGGCAAATAATCGAGCGATGTGCCGGGCGATTGTTGAAATAATCCCGAAAACCCCCATAAAACAACTGGAAGTGAGGGAGTTTTGAAGTGTTCACATCGGTTGCCTTGGCCCATCCGCATCACTATAATGCGCGGGCCAAGCACAGGCCCGCTTGGACAGAAAGTCATCACAACGCCACCAACCGCCGGTTAACGGATGGACGTGGCGTTTTTAGTGCCGGAGGAAAGTCAGAGATGGACGCGATGGCCGAGGAGCAATCCACAGTCGTACGCGTGAATCTCATGGTAAAGGTGCTGCTGGCACAACTGGGTCTGAGCGTGGTTTTGGCCATGCTGTTTTGGGGTTTCAAAGGCTATGTATCCGCTTATTCAGCATTGCTGGGCGGCCTGACCTGCGTAATTCCGAATGCTTTTCTGGCACTGCGACTCGCAGTGCCACGCCGTGATCCCGGGGCAGGTGCCCTGGTACACGCGGCATACATTGGAGAAGTGGGCAAGCTGGCGCTGACCGTGTTGATGTTCGTCATGGCTTTCACGCTGGTAAAACCGCTGGCAGCGATGCCTTTATTTGTGGGCTTTATTGGTGCCCAGCTGGTGACGTTTTCAGGCTTCCTGATGCGTGACAAAGAGACGAAAGTGAAAAAGAGAATTGACAATGGCGAGTGAAGGCGGACACGAGATACTGACGTCCGGCGATTACATCGCGCATCATTTGCAAAACCTGCAGGTGTGCAAAGCGGATGGGGAATGGGTCTGGAATCAATGCGCCGGCAATCCCATGGCGCTCAACGTCGACTCGATGTTTTTCTCAATACTGCTCGGAGTTGTTTTCATCTGGATATTCGGTCGTGCAGCGAAAAATGCCTCTGCCGGCACGCCGGGCAAGATGCAGGCCTTTGTCGAGATCGTTATCGATTTCATCGACTCCAGCGTCAAGGACACTTTTCATGGTAAGAGCAAACTGATCGCACCACTCGCTCTGACAATTTTCGTTTGGGTGTTCTTCATGAACCTCATGGATCTGATCCCGGTCGACTGGTTGCCCATGGTCGGCCAGATGATCGGTGTACCGTACCTGAAGGTTGTCCCGACGACCGACGTCAACATCACCTTCGGCATGTCCATCGCTGTTTTTTTCCTGGTGATTTTCTACACCGTGAAAAGCAAGGGTGTTATCGGCTTTGTTAAAGAGATGACGCTGCACCCTATCGCGCCGCCCACGAAAGGCGCCGGACTGATTGCAGCGCCTTTTATTATCGCTTTTAACTTCATTCTCGAAACAGTCGCGTTACTGGCAAAGCCTTTGTCATTGTCACTGCGACTGTTCGGCAACATGTTTGCCGGCGAACTTATTTTCATCCTGATAGCCATGCTCGGCATATGGCAGTTACCATTGCATTTTGCCTGGGCCGTATTTCACGTACTGATCGTGACGCTACAGGCGTTTATTTTCATGATGCTGACAGTGGTTTACCTCACATTGGCAACGGAAGAGCATTAATTTTTTTTGACTACATCCTTAACTGGAGAAACTGATGGAAACTGTAATTGGGATGACTGCGATCGCCGTCGCGCTTTTGATTGGACTTGGCGCACTTGGCGTTGGCATTGGCATGGGCCTTTTGGGTGGCCGCTTCCTCGAAGGAGCCGCAAGGCAGCCTGAACTGGCGCCAATGTTGCAGACCAAAATGTTCCTGGTTGTGGCGCTGCTTGATGCAGTCGCGATGATCGGTGTCGGTATCGCGCTGTACTTTGCGTTCGCCAACCCGTTCATTGGCCAGCTGCAACAGGCACTGGGCAACTAGACACTGCATAGTAGAGCCCGCCGTACGATAGAAACGATTGCTGAAATTTTGTATTCGACTATCGATCGGCACGGGCGATAGCTTTGTAGGGAGAACCCCATGGACATAAACATGACTTTGCTGGGTCAGTCGATCGCGATGCTCGTGTTCGTCTGGTTCTGCATGAAAGTTATCTGGCCGCCGATTATCAATGCGATCGAGGAACGTCAGACGCAAATCGCTGACGGGCTTGCTGCAGCGGAGCGTGGACAACAAAGCCTCGATAAAGCGCAAGCGGAGTCAGAGGACATCGTTGGCGATGCGCGCAAGCAGGCAACCACGATTCTTGATCAGGCGCATGCCCGAGCCGGTGAAATTGTTGCAGAAGGCAAATCGGATGGCGCCAAAGAACGAGAGCGCCAGATTGCGGCAGCAGTTGCTGACGTAGAGCAGGAAACCAACCGGGCGCGCGAGGAATTGCGTGGTCAGGTTTCTGCAATTGCTGTTGCCAGTGCCGAGAAGATTTTGCGGCGCGAGATCGATGCTAAAGCGCACGAGGACATCCTGAGCAAACTGGCGGCTGAGCTGTAAGCGGACGATACGGAAATGGCTGACAACAATACAATCGCGCGACCGTATGCACGGGCAGCTTTCGAACTGGCGAACGAGGCAAAAACCATTGCGGCCTGGTCCGAGGCACTGAACACGGCGCAGGACATTTTGGCGGATGGTCAGGCAGAAAATTTCCTGAGTAATCCATCGCTGAATAATGAACAGAAGCTCGCTTTCCTGACGGATGTGTTTGGCAAAGTCGGCGGCAATGATTCAGTCCTGGCGGGCAATAATGAACACGGAAGCAACTTTCTGAAGTTGTTGCTGGAATACGGTCGTGTCGCAGTATTGCCGGAAATCGCCGAGCGTTTCGAAGCGCTAAAAGCAGATATTGAAAACACCGTTGACGTTACCGTGACCTGTGCAGCACCGCTAAGCGCCGCGCAACAGGAAACTTTTGCTGCTGCGCTGAAAGAACGGCTCGGTCGGGATATCAACCTGTCGACAGAGATTGATGAAAACCTTATCGGTGGCGCCGTTATTCGCGCCGGCGACGTCGTAATAGATGGATCACTGCGTACCAGGCTCGAAGGCCTGTCAAACGCACTGATCGCTTAAAGAGGAAAACGAAATGGCACTCAAAGCTTCTGAAATCAGCGAACTGATTAAAGAGCGAATCAAGAAATTCGAGGCATCGGCAGAAGCGCGCGATGTTGGCACCGTCATTGGTGTTACCGACGGAATCGTCCGCATGCACGGACTCGGCGACTGCCGTTACGGCGAGATGCTCGAATTCCCCGGCAACACCTATGGCATGGCATTGAATCTGGAGCGGGATTCGGTCGGTGCTGTTGTGCTGGGTGACTACAAGCACATCTCGGAAGGCGACACCGTGAAAACCACGGGCCGAATTCTTGAAGTACCGGTTGGCGAAGCAATGCTTGGTCGTGTTGTCAACGCGCTCGGTATGCCGATTGATGGCAAGGGGCCGATTGATGCAACAGAGACCGCGCCGATCGAAAAAGTCGCACCCGGCGTAATCGAGCGCAAGTCAGTTGACCAGCCAGTGCAGACTGGATTGAAGGCCATCGACTCCATGGTGCCAATCGGTCGTGGGCAACGTGAGCTGATTATTGGTGATCGCCAGACCGGTAAAACAGCCGTCGCGATCGATACGATCATCAACCAGGTTGGTACTGGCATAAAATGTATTTATGTGGCGATCGGCCAGAAGGCTTCTTCGGTTGCCGCGGTGGTACGGAAACTCGAAGAAACCGGCGCGATGGAACACACCATCGTGGTTGCTGCCTCAGCTGCCGAAAGTGCGGCCATGCAATACATTGCACCGTACTCCGGAACATCGATGGGCGAATATTTCCTCGACAAGGGTGAAGATGCACTCATCGTCTTTGACGATCTGACCAAGCAGGCATGGGCTTACCGGCAGGTATCACTGTTGCTAAGACGTCCACCAGGTCGCGAGGCCTATCCAGGTGACGTGTTCTATCTTCATTCGCGATTGCTGGAGCGTGCTTCGCGTGTAAACGAGGAATATATTGAGGATATAACCGGCGGTAAAGTAAAAGGCAAAACCGGCTCACTGACTGCATTGCCGATCATCGAGACCCAGGCTGGCGACGTATCCGCGTTCGTACCCACCAACGTTATTTCAATTACCGACGGACAAATCTTCCTTGAGACCGATTTGTTCAACGCCGGTATTCGCCCGGCGATTAATGCTGGCCTGTCCGTATCACGAGTTGGCGGCGCGGCCCAGACAACGATCATCAAGAAGCTCGGTGGTGGTATTCGCCTGGCGCTGGCGCAGTATCGCGAGCTGGCAGCTTTCGCCCAGTTCGCGTCCGACCTCGATGAAATTACCCGCAAGCAGCTCGAACGTGGTGAGCGTGTGACAGAGCTCATGAAGCAGAAGCAATACTCGCCATTGTCCGTTGCCGACATGGCGCTGTCGCTGTACGCAGTGAACGAAGGGTTTATCGACGGTGTAGAGGTTGCCAAAGTTGGTGATTACGAAGCGGCGCTGCATGATTTTGCACGCGCCAACAACGCCGACCTAATGGATGAGATCAACAAAACAGGCGATTTCAGCGAAGAAATCCAGGCAAGCCTGAAAACACTCTGCGAAGACTTCGCAGAAAAAGGTGCTTATTAAGCAATCAGAGACGACGGTCGCGCGTACGAAAATTGTAGCAAATCAACGTAGGAGCCCGCCGCACGATAGACATGATCACTCAAAGTTGTGATCGACTTTCTACCGGCACGGGCGATAGCAATGACAGGTAGCAAGGCAAGCCAAAAGCCGATAGAAAGACAGACGAACATAATGATCGACAGACAGATAGGCGCAGCATTGAGAAGAAAGATTGACGCAGCATTAAGTCGACATTCGATCTAGGCAGTGCCACCGATTTAGCAAAAGAGGACCATTAACGTGGCCAACGAAAAAGAAATACGTTCAAAGATCCGCAGCGTGAAAAACATGCAGAAGATCACCAAAGCCATGGAGATGGTTGCAGCATCCAAGATCCGCAAAGCGCAGGATCAGATGG
>Ga0114949_10000099_pt1 | contig 35398 bp, 28 predicted proteins | sample N074metaG_FD_83505 | JGI IMG/M metagenome (GOLD analysis project Ga0114949, IMG submission 83505) | Deep subsurface microbial communities from Kermadec Trench to uncover new lineages of life (NeLLi) - N074 metaG | ecosystem: Environmental > Aquatic > Marine > Ocean trench > Sediment | place...
AATATCGGCCAAACGCTGGGCGGCGATAAGGGGAATCCGTCGGATCGGCTGCCAGGTGAAGATCAAGAGCGTTGCGCTCAGGTTGAACAAAAAATGCACGAGCGCAATGGTGATGCCGTGCGCAGCATTTTCACCGGTGGCCGCCAACGCCGCGAGCGCCGCCGTCACAGTGGTACCGATATTGGCACCAACCGTGATCGGGAACGCCTGTTGAAGGGTAAGGATCCCTGCACCTGCCAGCGGCACAAGCAACGACGTGGTAATCGAACTCGATTGCACCATGACGGTTACCACGATACCCACAATGATCGACAACACCGCAGTCTGACCCAACCCGCGAGACACCAACCTTTCGACCCGTGACCGCATGGCCGAGCGCATGACTCGCACTAAAAAGTACAGGGCAAGGAAGATCAACCCGGCACTGAATAAAATGAGCGTCACTGTCTGCGCCCTTGCTCCACCAAACACAAGAGTAATCGCCCCCTTTATCGGTACCAGGCTCGCCTTCAACAAGTTTTTGATGGGGCTCTCGTACTCGACGCCGCCGAATCCTGTCAGCAAGGACGACAACGCCATCGCGGTTTTGCGGAGATACCCCGTGAGCATCTCGAGCGGGAGAAACACGGCAACAGCGATGAAGTTGAAGAAGTCGTGGCACGTGGCCACAGCGAACGCGCGACGGAACTCTTCGGCCCGGCCGATGTGACCGAGTGACACGAGCGTGTTCGTCACTGTCGTCCCAATGTTGGCACCCATGATCATCGGGACGGCGTTCACGATGGGCAACGGATTATCTGGCGCCGCGACGAGTCCAACGATGAGCGAAGTCGAGACCGATGAACTCTGTACGAGTGTCGTGGCGAGGATACCGACCATCAATCCCATGAACGGGTTCTCAGTCGCGGCGATGAAGCTCTCTACGAGTCCGCCCCCAAGAGCTTTGAACCCGTCCCCGAGCCCATTCACACCGAGCATGAATACGAATAACAACGCGAAAACAGCGAGTACGCGAAGAACGGTATTGGACGGTGCCGGTTGGGCCGGACGCGAGACTGAAGATGGTTGTGCGTTCAAGGAATTAGAGCTGGCGAGTAGACGCGATCGGCTCAGTCTTCAGGATGATTTGTCAAATGTAATGCATAACCATTGACGTATAGCAGACTTGGGTAATAGACCTTGCATTGGCTTTTCTTCGGGTTATATTCGGTTTATATGCCCGAACAAAACCCGAAGTGCACTCGCCGGCCACGGGGTGAATTACAGTTCAACCCGCGGCCGGACCACCCCCGGTACCCCTACGAAACCCGGGAACCCAGTTCGGTCTGTCCAGAGTGCAGTGGACCGGTGGCGCATGCCTCAGCCTGCAAGACATGCCTGACCTGTGGTTGGGGGCGCTGCGGATGACTGCCACAGAGTTTTCGGTCATCGATGAACGCCGGCGGGGAACCCAATTCCTCGAGCTTACCTGCCGATCGATCATCAACACTCCTGAATCCACGAACATGGAGTTCTGGTCGATCAATCCGTATGTAGGGTGTGAGTTCGGGTGTTCGTACTGTTACGCACGGTTCGCACACAACTACGTGGTCGACCGAGCCCGGAGTCGTGGGCGCTTGAGCGTGCCGCTCGGTCCCGAACCGTTCGAACAACGTATCTTCGTCAAACGGCGAAGTTCCGTCCTTCGGGCACTCGATACCGATCTGCGTAAACTGCGGCGGCGGACGGTACGCGATGGCACCCAAACACTGCTCATCGGAAGCAGCACCGATCCCTACCAACCCGCCGAGCGTTTATATCAGATTACACGAACGATTCTCGACCGGCTTCGCGCCGAACGTGGTATCCGCATTGGGATAATCACCAAGAGCCCGCTAATTTGCCGCGACATCGACCTTCTGAAAGCCCTTGCTCGGCGTAATCTCGTCTCCGTCTACATCTCACTCATCAGCGCTGACATCAACATCATCAAGCGGTTCGAGGCACGTTCGCCAATGCCACACGTGCGACTTCGCGCGTTGGACAAGCTCACTCGGAATGGGATACGGGCCGGGCTGCTCGTAGCTCCCATTCTTCCCGGAATCACGGACACCGTTCAGCAAATCGAACTTCTCATGTCCGAAGCGCGTGTTGCCGGTGCTCATTTTGCACATCCCGTCCCATTACGGATGTATAGCGACACGCGCGAGCGCGTCTTACCAATTCTCGCCAGCGCGTATCCCGGGCTCGTTGCACGCTATCGCGCCAACTACGACAAGGGCCAGAACGTCCCAGATACGTATCTTGACGCTCTTCGTACACGTTTTCGAGACATTGGGCAGCGTTTCGGTATCGAAGATACCGGCACAGAGCGCGATTATACCAAAGCGCCCAAGCCCCCATCGACACAGCTCACGTTCTGGAAGTTATAGGTGCGTTCGGCAACGCTCAGTAGCGATCGCGCTGCATGTCTCTGGATTCCGCTTTTCCCACTTCGCTGCGAAGAGCACCGCCGGCCTGATCTCGAGAAGAAGCCATTGGCACTGCTCACTGCAACCGATACACGCCGAGTATGGCAGATCACGTCAACAGCCCGGCATGCCGGCGTCTCCGCTGGTATGACCGTGAGCCAGGCCATTGGCTTGTGTCCAACACTCGTATTGATCGAACCAGACCCGGTGTACTATGACGAGCAGTTCACACACCTTGTGGCCGCGTTCGGAAATGTGAGTCCGGTCGTCGAGCCTGTCGAGCTCGGACGCGTGTTCATCGGTGTCGACGGACTCGAGATACTCATCGGTCCTCCGGAACGGCAACTGGCAATGATGCGGCGGGCACTCGACCGGCGCACCAAATGGGCATCGATCGCCCGATTGGGATGGGGACGTGGCAAATTCGTATCCTGGATCGCGGCGGCACGCGCCAAGCCTGGCAAACCCATGATCGTACGCGATCACGAGCAGCGCACATTCATTGCGCAGCAACCGACTGCTGTCTTGCCCATCCTCCCCGACACCCACCGCAGGCTCGTCCAACTCGGGCTCAAGACGCTTCAAGACATCGCCCGACTTCCCGAAGTGGCAATGGTCTCACAATTCGGCCGGGAGGGCCGGGAGGCATGGCAACTGGCAAGCGGTCTAACGCGCGATCCGGTGATCGGGCAAGAGCACCCCGAGCCCATCGTTGCAACCTTGCACTTTTCCGTCCCGATCGCAGATCGCCTCTTGCTTGCGAACGCAATACACAAACTCGTGGAACGCGCACTCAAACACCCACGGCGCATTGGGTGGCGAGTACGAGCAACACGTGTTCGAGCAAAACTCGAACATGGTGCGTCGTGGCTCGTGGAAGCCATTCACAAAGATCCGACAGCCTATAGTGAGCGCATCGTTGCCCCTCTCAGGGTTCGACTCGAACAATCGCCACCTACTGGGGCCATCGAAAACCTCACGGTCGAATTCACCGACTTTGCTCGGGGAACACAAGAGTTACAACTCTTTGCTCGTGACGCTGCGAGTTCAGCTCGGGCAGGACGACAGCGTGCACTCGAGCATGCAGCAACCGAAATCAGGAGTCGTCTCAAACGTCCAATGCTACATCACATCATCGAGGTACAACCATGGTCACGCATTCCCGAACGCCGATACGCGTTGATCGACTTCGAGCACTAAACGAACCCGTTCAGATCGACGTCGAACTCGATACTTATGGGCGGTTGTGCGCGATTTCATATCCACGGAGTCCCGATAATACAGTGGAACGCACTGCCGTGGATATGGTCATCGATTCATGGCGAATCAACGACGAGTGGTGGAGAAACCCCATCAGTCGGCGATACCTAGACATCGTACTCGAAGGAGGCGGCCACATTGTCGTGTTTCAAAACCTCATAACCGGCAACTGGTTCCTCCAGAAACCTTAGCAGTACCTTTTTCCCTTTCCCTACTGTTCATGTATATCGAGCTTCACTGCCATTCGGCCTTTTCCTTCTTGGACGGTACGGCTCAACCCGACCAGCTTGCGTTGGCGGCCAAAGGGCTTGGCTACCCTGCCCTTGCCCTGACCGACAACAACGGGCTCTACGGTTCCATGATCTTTGCGCAAGCCGCGCGGCAGGTCGAGTTACAACCGATTACCGGAGCTGACATCACCCTGCTCGACGGTTCACATGTCACGTTGTTGGCGGAAACACCAACAGGATATGCCAACCTCACCCGGCTCATTACCGAAGCGCATCTCAGGACAGAAGACCGACACGACCCGCGTCTCGACTTTGCGTCGCTTGAGGCCCGGCACGAAGGGATCATCATCCTCTCGGGCTGCCGGCGCGGTTTGCTACCGACCATACTCGAGCGTGAAGGACCGCGAGCGGCGCAGCGATTTGCCCATCGATGTCGCGCCGTGTTCGGGGCCCGCAATTTTTTCGTCGAACTCCAACGCAACGAAGCTTTCGGCGATCGATATCGAACACGATTACTCGGAGAACTGGCCGATGCCGTAGGGCTTTCTGTAGTCGCTACCGGGGATGTTCATTACCACCGCGAATCAGGGCATCGACTCCACGACGCACTGGTATCGATCAAACATCGCACGACCCTGGATGGGTCTCATGACGAGCGGAAGCCAAACAGTGATTTCTATTTGAAATCACCGAAAGCTGTCGCGGAACGGTTTCGTGATCGTCCTGACGCACTGGCTAATACGATTGCGATTGCAGAGCGCTGCGCGTCGTTCGATCTCACGCAAGATCTCGGATACACGTTCCCGGATTTTCATGGGACGAATCAGACGCCGGCACCACAGATACTTGCCGAACTATGCCGGAGCAAACTCGACGAACTGTACCCACTTGGCTCCCAGAATCGTGATGAAGCGGAACGTCGCCTCGACGAAGAACTTCGACTTGTCGAACATCACAATCTCAGCGGATTTTTTCTCGTCTACAACGATCTATTCGATCTTGCGCGAGAGGTGGCCGCCGAGGTCCGCGCAGGGACGCGACGGGCACGGGGCGATCTACTACCGGGTCGTGGGCGTGGATCATCCGTCTCCTCGATCATCTGCTATTTCCTTGGATTATCACACATCGACCCCATCGCCAACCACTTGTTCCTCGGGCGGTTTTTAAATGAGACGATGGCGTCGGTTCCCGATATCGATCTCGACTTTCCGCGGGAAATTCGTAAAGAATTGATCCGGCGGGTGTATAAACGATATGGTGACGAGCACACGGGTCTGGTGTGCACGTTTCCAACGTATCGACTCCGGTCGGCGGTTCGCGAGCTTGGCAAAGTGCTCGATCTCCCCGCTGGGGAACTCGAGCAGGTTGCCAAGCTCGCCGAACACCGCTCGGCTGGCACGCTGCGAGAAGAACTGCCCAAAATACCGGGGTTCGAAGGCCGGGTCGATGCCCCACTCTGGCGTGACTTGTGCGATCTTGCCGAAGAAATTGCGGGGCTCCCACGACATGTATCACAGCACGTTGGCGGGATGATCATTTCCAGCCGACCCTTGGTGGAACTCGTTCCGCTCGAGCGTGCCGCAATGGAAGATCGCGTCATCTGCCAATGGGATAAGGACTCCTGTGACGATGCGCGGTTCATCAAGATCGACTTTCTCGCCCTGGGAATGTTGTCGCTCGTTGAAGAGTGCGTCGAACTCATTGCTATAAGGGAAGGCACACCTCCAGATCTTAGCCGGATCGACTTCGAAGAGGCGGTTGTCTACGATCAGATCTGCAGCGGCGACACCGTTGGGCTCTTTCAAATCGAAAGCCGCGCACAGATCCAAATGGTGCGGCGCACTCGACCACGCAATTTGGAGGATCTCGCCATGGAGGTCGCCATTGTCCGGCCCGGCCCCATCGTTGGTGGCGCCGTGAATCCGTTTGTCCGACGACGGGAAGATCAACGATACGCGCGTGAGCGGGGAGAAGTGTACGAACCTCCACTCGATCACCCGTTACTCAAAGAGGCCCTCAGCGAAACGCTAGGCGTCATCATCTATCAAGACCAGGTACTACAAGTCTGCCAATCGCTCGCTGGATTCAGCGCCGGACAGGCCGAAGCGTTGCGTCGAGCCATGAGCCGGCGCCGTTCCCGCGAGCTTCTGGAAGGGTTTTGGAACGAGTTTCGTGATGGCGCTCGGGCAAACGGCGTTCGCGACACCATTGCAAAGCGTGTGTTCGAGCAAGTCACCGCATTCTCGGAGTTTGGATTTCCTAAATCACATGCTGCCGCCTTTGGCTTACTCGCGTATCAATCAGCATGGCTTAGACACCATTATCCAGTCGAGTACTACACGGCGCTTTTCAACAACCAACCTATGGGATTCTACTCACTCGATGCACTTGGCCGCGACGCCAAGCGACATGGCATCGACGTGAAGCTCCCGGATATCAACGCGAGTGACGTGTATTGCACCGTCGAAGGGCAGTCGCTTCGCGTCGGACTTGGGTTCGTTCGCGACGTCGGGTGGGACGTTGCCGAAGCCATAGTGTTCGAACGGGAACGCCACGGACCTTTCCGAAGTTTGGGTGACCTGGTTCGGCGCGCACCTCCTAGGCTGGCGCGTGAGGGCATTGAGAACATCGCCTGGGTTGGCGGGTGCGATACCTTTGGACTCACCCGGCGCGAGCTGTTATGGCAGGTCGGACTCTGGCTTCCTCCAAAGGCAGAGCAATCGACGCATCGGGTCCGCCGTCAACTCGAACTGCCGCTCACACACCCATATGAGGGAGTCAAGTTTGGTGACGTCGCAGCAGACGAACGTCTCGTCGCCGAGTACCAAATGCTCGGATTTGCGGCAAGTGGTCATCCATTATCGCTCATCGAGGAATCGCTGCCACCGGGCGTCGTGCGCAGCGCCACTCTTTCCACGCTCGAGGCCGGAACGCACATCGAAGTGGCAGGGCTCGTGGTCGCTCGCCAGCGACCGCAAACGGCCCGTGGTTTCGTGTTTATTCTGATGGAAGACGAAGATGGGATGATCAACGCCGTGGTCAAGCCGGAAGTGTACGAACGCGACCGCGTCGCGATACGTGGAGAATCGTTTCTCTGGGTTTCGGGCAAGCTCGCCAAGGACGACGGAACGATCAACGTCATTGCAGACCGGGTCCGGCCGCTCAAACTTCGCCGTTCGGTCTCCCCCGGGTCGGCAAATCGATCGGCACCGTCGCCGTACAAATTTCTGAAGCAGCTTCGCCGAAACCCACCAGCGGCAAAGAGTTGGGGCTAGACTGTGGCGTCGACTCCCCTCGTCTGCAATATGCGCTCGATCGCTTCCCCAATCTTGTTGTTCGGCGTCGATGCGCCCGCCGTGATTCCAATTCGTGCCGCGCCGTCCATCCAGCCCGCAGCGCTTACCTCACCATCGGTATCGACTGGTTTGTGGCGAATGACACCGGTCTCAGGGTCGATACATGCTGCATCGGCTATGTGGTAGGTCTTCACCCGTGCACTGCAGATCTTGGTGAGGTGGTTCGTGTTACTGGAGTTGTAGCCGCCAACCACGATCATGACATCCAGTGGCTCCTCGATGAGTTCGAGTAGGGCGTCTTGTCGTTCCTGCGTCGCCGAGCATATCGTGTCGAAGTTGCGGAAGTGTTGGTCGAGTTGCTCCTCACCATAGCGGTCCTTCATCGCTTCACCGATGCGGCGTGCCATCTCCATCGATTCGGACGCCAGCATCGTCGTTTGATTGGCCACTCCAACGCTCACGAGGTGCTTCGTGAAATCGAACCCCGCGGAAACCTTGTGGCCAAATGTCTTGCGAATCTCATCGACGAGTATGTTCCCGCGAAGATACTCACAGAGAAGGTCAGCCTCTTCGAGGTTTCGGACAATGAGATAGTGTCCGTTCTCGTATTTCGTGGCCTGGCTGACGGTTGCCTTGGTTTCTTCGTGGTAGTGTTTGCCATGCACCACCGCCGTCACACCATCTTTTGCGTAACGCTCCACGCGTTTCCAGACATTCAGTACGGATCCACACGTGGTGTCCACCAAGACACATCCAATGTCGCGGAGCGTTTGAAAATCCTCGACCCGCACGCCAAATGCCGGCATCAGCACCACATCGTCGGCCTGGATATGGCTGAAATCGAAGATGCCGTCGCTGCCGGGATTGATGATCTTGATTCCCATCCGCTCCATCTTTTCGTTTACGTGCGGATTGTGGATGATCTCACCGACCAGGAAGATCCGTTTGTCTGGAAACTTTTCCCGACTCTGGTACGCATACTCGACAGCGCGATCTACGCCGTAGCAGAACCCGAACTCCTTGGCTAACCGGATAGTCACGCCGCCCGCGGTGGTACTGAAATCCTGCTCGCGAATGCGGTCGATGATGCTGCTATGGTAGTCGTCACCTAGGGAATCGGCCACCTCGTGCTTGAGGCCGAAGCCCTTTCGGAAGTAGTGGTCATTCATGGCACGCGAAACTTAACCCCTAGGCGCCGGAACAACGGGACCCTCGACCGAATCGGGCTCGGCAGCAGCGGAATCCGGATTCACGAACGCGGTGGCCGAAACGGCGCATTCGCCCGTGTCGGCCGTGAGAACACGGACGCTCTTGAACTCGCCGCTGATCTTCGTGATCTGCTCGGTCGCGGCTTCCTGCATCGTGGCGGCGAAGGTCCCGCTGATCCGGGAGCCCCCGTCCGTGAGTTCAACCGACCCTGCGATGCCGCGGAACACCCACCCGGTACGGCCTCTGATAAGCTGCAACCCCACGCGCACCGACCCGACCATGAAGTAATCCTCCATTGGTGATGAAACCATGTACGGGCCGGCAACAGCATCCTCCGATTCGGGAAGATGGAACAGGATGATGACATCGATGCTGTCCGTGCGAACCGTCAATTCCAGGAACCGCAAGTCCTCACAGAGGGTTGCGGCTGCACGGAAACGTCCCTGAAAATCCTGGCTGCCCACCCCGAACAACGACAACTCGCCTCTCCGAGGTAGCTCGACTTCCAGAATCATCGCCGTATCGCGGAGCATCGAATCCCATGCCACGACTTCTGCTTCGTTGAGTTCCCCTAGCTGGGCGGGCCCGTCTCCCCCACAGGCAAAGAGAACACCCCAGAATCCCATGAGCAGAATTCGGATCACTTGACCTCCGATATATCGAGGGCCTGCCGCGCTTCTTCCGTGGTCATGTGATAGGGTTCGAGCAATTCGCGGAACTCCGGCGGGATCGGGCGCGGTCGCAAAGTCTCACGGTCCGTGCACACGAGCACCTCGTGCGCCGACGCGGCGAGTACCCCGGCACCACGATGCACCACGTCGAAGTGAATTCGAATCGAGCTGCGCCCAAAATGCGAGATGTACACGGCGACACGGAGTTGGTCGTCCAAGCGAGCCGGGTAGCTAAAATCGCAGGTCAGGTGGGCGCGAGGCAACCACATATCGAACCGATCGAACACCTCTCCATACGGCATCCCAGCATCGCGGAACAGCTCGGTTTCCGCGATCTCGAAGAACCCCACGTAGGCCCCGTAAAAGATGATGCCGGCGTAATCGACGTCTGACCATCGAACGTACTCGTCCACAAAAAAAGGTCGCTTCATGTAAGGACTAACGTAGGAAGGTCGCCGTGGTTTAGCGATAGGCTCTGAAGAGAAGGTCGAACCGGAAGTCGGCGTCGGGGTGAACTCCCTTGGAAACGTTAGCGCGAATCAGGCCGCCCAGGAGCGACACGCCCGCACCGACGCCGACCAGCGGGTCGCTGCTGAACGTGTCGCCCACATCGGCAAACACGACCGGCGTCCAAACGCCGCGGCTGAACAAGGCGTAGTCCAACTGAGCCGACCAGAACTCCTTGCCGAGGCGGACTCCGTACGGGTATCCCCGCACTGTCTGTGGCCCCCCGACTCGTAGCAATACCTGCGGCAGATCTGCGCCTCGCGTCAGGCCGCCCCTCACAACGAGGCGTCCGGTCCGCCTGGCGATCGTGAACGGGACCTCTATTCCGGCCCAGCCCCACCCTGCGGTTTGCGTCATATCGGTGACGAGTTCTAAGCCGGTCTTGATCGACATGCCGCCGATCCGGTCGTCGCGGCTCAAGCCGTATCGGAGGTAGGTGCCCTCCTCAACGGGTCGGTTCGGCAGCAGAATATCGGTGCCCCAGATGTTGTTGGGGTTCACGCGGGCCATGGATTCCTCTCGCTGGACGGCAACATGCAACGTCATGCTCTGACGCCAACGGTCATTCCACGTTACCGACAGTTTTCCACCTGTTGCCAGGAAATACTCCGCGTCGTCGTGGCCGACGAACAACGCGTTGATAGAGTTGCCGATCCCAATACCGCGGGTCCAGGGTTCGACTTCGCGGACGTCCCTATAGCCGCTGAGGTCGATCCGGGCGTAAGGTCCATCGCGCCGGGCGGTCAACGACCCCGTGAGCCGTTTGTCCCCAAAAGAGAAACGGGCGGATGCCAAGAGAGACGTGTACGCGACGCGTGGCTTGACCTCGTACCCCAGCCCGAGTGAGACGCCTTGCACGCGATTGAAGCGGAAGATGTCGGCCGCGGTTTCCCAGGCCAACCCGAACCGTCGTTTCCCGGTCCACTCCGAGGGGAGTTCGTCTTCGAGTTTCGCAAGCTCGGCGAAGGTGTCACGGAGCCGCTCTTGCTCGTCGGCGTCCAGCTCAGCCTGAAACTCCGAGTCCCACTCGTACGCCTGGAGCGAATCCGCCGGGGGAACATCGATCTCCCAACGACCGCCATCCCAGGTGCTGGCGCGGTAGTACCCGTTGGCACGCCGTTCGTCACCCTTATTGCGGCGTTCTTCACGCTCCCCCACGCGGTCGCCCACCTTGATCCGGATCTGCCGGCGGGCGCGTCCATCCTCTTCTAGTTCATCCTCCGGTATGGCGAACGTCAGCACCGGATCGACATTCACCTCGTACTCGGAAAAGGTCGTCACGGCCCGAGCCGGGATGGTCAGGTTCAGGAAAATCGGGATTTTCGCGGTGATTCCGAGGAACTGACGATACGGCATCCAGTACTGCTGATCGATCAGCGCGTATTCGATCTCGGCCTCGACCGTCAGATACTTCTTGGCCTCGGCGTTGTCCTTCCGCGCCTTGGCACTGTCTTCAGGAGTGGTACCCGATGGTTCTTCCCACAGGTACTCGCCGAGGAACAGCATTCGCATGCGCACGACGTCTCCCGTTGCTGCATCGACCCACATCGTGCCCGCCACCAGAGCCGGCCCAAACCGCTTGGGCTCGATGCTCATCGCCTTGGCACGAACGACCAGGCCCGGCACCCTGACCTCGACCGAGTCGACAATCGCGAACCGGTAGTAGTCCGTCGCGCCCGCCGCGAGAGGATGAAGCGCCGCGTGTTCCGGCACTCCCATGAGCCGAATGCTGTCGCCGAACGCCCGGGGAATGAACCACGGCCGATCCATTACGAGTTCGTTGCGGAGTTCCCGCTCGACTTCATCACCGACATCGGCCAATCCGCTCAGCATCCCGATCAAGGGCACCTTTGCCCGGGTTCCGACCACTTGGACCTTCAGATCGTTCGGCATCTTCCACGTGATGCGCGCCATCGTCTCGTGCGCCATCAGTGTGGTCTGCCGCGCAAAGCGGCTTTTTCCTACCGACGCCTCCAGCCGCGTGTGTATCGATGCCCTGTAGTCGCGAACCAAGGTGTCTTGACGGATGTGGCGTTGGCGTGCCAACGCGTACAGCTCTGCCGTCGCGGCGTCTTGGAACGTGGCCGAATCGGATTGTTGAAAGGAGAGCGCTAGGGCTAGGAGGGCTGTGACCATCGACCGCGGCTATCACGTTCCAGGCCGTATGCCCTCAGCCGGCGCCACAACGTGGTCCTGGAAATTCCCAGGTTGTTTGCGCTCTGAGTCAACTTCCCGCCGGTCGACTCGAGCATCTGGAGAATTGCATCCCGTTCGCGGTCAGCGAGAGTGCCCGAATCGTCGTCCGATAGGTGAATCTGGGGCGGAAGGTAAACCGCTTCGCCCAGCTTGGTCCCGTCCACCCACAACGGCGTGATCCGGGCGCCGAGGCGGGCCAGCTTGGGGAGAACGGCACGAGTCACTTGGCCGTTTTCCTTGAGACCACGAATCGTGACTTCGGCGGCCGCGTTCGCGTACACCAACTCCCCGGCCGGCGAAAAAATGATGACTCCCTCCGCCAGAGGGTCCAGCAACGCCTTGACAACGGGCGTGATCGATCGAGCAGTAGATTCAGCGACCATAATGAGTAACTCCGTGTAGCCTCGTACGACGCCATAGTCACGAGGGTTTCAACTAGCGACATTGAAACACCTCGACAAGTTCCTCCTGACATACCAAAGTGGCAGCTATATATTGATTGTCCGGTCAGTCGGGAGATACCATGCCAAGAAAGAAGCGAGACCCAGAGCAGGCGAAGCATTCGATCATCGAGGCTGCCACCGCTGAGCTAAGGGAGAAGGGAGCTGCAACGGCCACGGTGGAGGCCGTGGCGAAGCGCGCGGGGTGCGCCAAGGGATTGGTGCTCTACCACTTCAACACCAAGCAGGGTCTCTTCGAGAGTGCGGGTGCTGCGATCGCGGCAACTCGCGGGGCAGAGTGGACCGAGGCCTTCAAGGCAAGTAACCCGACCGATGCCATCGACCGCACCTGGCATCTGTTGACCGATGAGTCAGCCAACGGCGTGACTTTGGCGTGGTCATCCTTGTTAAGTCCGATCGGACAGATATCTGACCAGGCGGTCAAAGAACTCGCCCAAGGGTTCGCCGAGGTCCTCGGCGCGGCGGGCATGGGTCTCTTTGCGGCGCTCGACACTGAACCGCGGGTGAACGAGGACGAACTGGGTTGGCTGCTCGCGTCGATTGTGACTGGAATGGAAGCGGCTCTTTTGAGCGGCGCCGATCCGGAGGTAGTGAACGGCGCGTACACCGCGGCCTGGCTCGGTGTGCTTTCGCTGGCGCGCGCCTAGTAGCGCCGTCGTCGCCCCCGTCGCCCCTGCCTTTGCGGCAACCGTTCCAGGGCGGCTTTGAGTGAGGCAATGTCACCGACACGAATGACCTCGCGCCGGCCCCGCCGGACCGCGAAACGCAACGGGCGGTCAAGGTCGGGCAGCATCGACTTCCGTAGCCGCCGGGCCTGTTTCTCCCTAAGACTCAAGACCGCCACCCCGCGTCCGTCTTCGATCTCGTATCGTAGGGGAACACGGTCACCCAGTAGTTGGACGGAGGCCGGCAAAGTTTCCAGGGCCTCTCGTTCGTCTGGCGACACGAAGTCATCTAGCTCGAGGCTAACCGGCGTGTTGATGAAATCCTGGTAGCTCCCGACGCCCTGGAGTTGCGCCGTCAGATAGTCTTCCACTGCCGTGGCATCGCTCGCGACCCGCCCGCCGGACCGGCGCCACAATTCGTCCAACTGGAACGCGCTCCGCTCCACACGCCCCTGGTTTGCATGGTCCGTGCTCCCCTCCATGAGGGCTCTGGCGAACGCGCGCCGAGCTTTGGCTGCAAGGTCTTCGGAAAAGCGACCCTTGAGGGGACGACGCGAGCGGTCGAACACAAAACCGAAGTAGTGTGATTCGTCGACGATGACGAGCTTGCTGCCCTTGCCCCGGTCGTAGATGACGCGCGGCTCGCCCGTGACCACGTGTTTCTTGACCGTCTCCCACGGAAGGTCGGTTCCTTCGAGCGAGCCCCGTACGACACCGAATCGGTCGGCGAAGTACCTGATGGTTCCAGCAGTGATACCCCGCCCGCTACAGACAGAGGAGGCCGAGTAGCGGACACGCTCGCCATCGCAGGCCTCGCCGTCGACAACGAGGTCGAAGGGTTGTACCCGGGCCACGAGATCGCGAAACCGGCGTAAGTCGTTACGGTCGGCCAAGGTCAGCACCTCGGGCAGGTCCAACTCTAGCGTGCGGTACACCGACGCTATCCCAAGAGCGATATCCTCGATAGCCTTGACCGGTACACCGCGGTCCGTTGCCCACTCATCGACCCCTTCACCGAACCGGTGGCGCGGTAACCCGTATACGCTCCCGAGTTCGGCATGCAGGCTCACCGCCTCCGCATACACATTGTACGAGGTCAAGTGGTCACTGCCATGCACGACGAGACCGGTGAGGTCGGACTCGTCTCGTGTCATCCGGTGCAGGGAATCGACATTTGCGGCCACCGCCACGAATGGCACCATGTCATCGGACGCGTGCACCAACAATTCCGCCCAGGGCCGGTCCACCGGCATGGCCTCGACGTCGCGACCGTATCGGGTCAGACGACCGTCTTCGATGATACCCCGACTCGTGAGCAGGTCGACCGCTCTGCGATAGGCGCGGCGGTCCAACGGCACCGGCAAGTCGAGGTCGGTCAACTCGACGCCGATGGCGGCCGCTGTCAACGCCACGCGCTCACTGTCTCCAGCCAGTTGGAATCGGGGAGGAACGGGCACCAACGCCGAAAAATCGAGGTCGCGATCGGTGAGAATCCTGACTTCCCCCCCCTCGACCCGGCCATGCACGCGTCCCGCCATTTGCAGGATCTCGTTCGGACCCAGGTGATCGCGCATGAGCACGTTCCGCCCGCGAATCACGTGGTTGTTATAGCACGCGTCATAGATGACCACGGTATCGAGACCATTGATGTTGAGAGCCGATTGGCCGGCCTGCGTCATCGTCAACATGAACGGCTTCTCTGCAGTCCCCTCGAGAAAGGGCCGGATCACGCGAATCGGCTCTCCGCCATGGTAGAACACGGTGGTCACCTGCGGCCAGCGATCCGCAATCTCGGCCGCCACCGATTCCACTTCAGCGCGCGTTGGAAGGAAGACGGCTACGCCTCGTGCTTCGCGCACCACCCGTTGCATGAAGCGATCGTCGAGGAATTGAAACGGCTTTGCCATTTTCGTGGCGACGTCAGCAGCCTTGTCGGGGTCGAACGCCGACGACTCGATCACCGTCGTCGACTGGAGGTAGTCGCGGTAAAACTTAGGGTCGACCGTGGCGGAGAGCCAAATGAATCGACACCCCGCCCGCTTGCCCAGTGCCAGGCATAGTTCGAGTTCGGAAGACGTCTGATGGATCTCATCTGTAATGAGTGTATCACGCACGTCGATGAGGTCGTCTTGAAACCAACGTCGTGCAATGCCCGTCGTGACGATCACGACGTTCCACGTCGGCGTCTCCGGTGTAGCTTCGCGCTCTCTATTCACCACACCAATCCGCAACTTCGCACCCACGATCTCCTCCGCGATGGGACGGATCGCCAACGTCTTGCCCGTTCCGGTGGCCGCCATGATCCCGAACCCGCGTCCGCCCGCCGCGAGCGCACGAATTTCGTCTCCGTGCTCGCTCATGAGCACAGTCTCGATGTCGAGCCTACAGGCGAGTTCGATGGTCTCGCACGCCGCGCGGGTTGGAGCGATCACTATGACGCGCCCGGTCGCCGGCTCCGCCCTCCGGTACGCATTTCGATCGGGCGGGAGGTAATGATCCCGTACGTGATGACGGAGAACTTCGAGAGAAGTGGGCGAGCTAGTCGCCAAGCGAAATACCGAGGTCGCGCGCAGTGAGGAGAAGCTCCGACTCGAGACCGACCAGGCGTGGTTCACCCATCACCGAATCGAGAGGGATTTCCACCATGTCGAGACCTTTAAGTGCAACCATCACGCCGAACCGCCCGGCCTCGACCACTCGAACTGCGGCAGCTCCAAACCGCAATCCCAAGATTCGGTCGCGCGTCGTAGGAGAGCCTCCACGCTGGAGGTGCCCCAAGGTCAACGAGCGAGTTTCCTTCCCGGTCCGTTCGGCGATCGCGTCCGCAACGCGCGCACCCATCCCACCCAGACGCCCGACACCACCCGGCCCACCCGCTTCCTGGAATACGGCTTCACCATTCTTGGCTGTCGCACCCTCCGCAACCACGACGATCGAGAAATGCCGGCCGGCTGCCTCACGCTCTCGGACCTTATCGCACACCTTGTCCACGTCGAAGGGAAGCTCGGGGATCAGAATGACGTCGGCACCACCAGCAAGGCCAGCGGTAAGAGCGATCCAACCTGCGGTTCGTCCCATCAGTTCGACCACCATGACGCGCTCATGTGACTCGGCGGTGGAATGCAGTTTGTCGATGGCCTCCGTGGCCGTTTGCACCGCGGTGTCAAACCCAAACGTGTAATCCGTTCCGGCGACGTCGTTGTCGATCGTCTTCGGGACCCCGACGATCGGGAGGCCGCGCTCATACAACTCGTGCGCAATACGCAGGGTGCCATCACCGCCAACCGCGATAAGCCCATCTAGCTGGTGTTTGTGAAACGAATCGATTAGCTCGTTGGACCGGTCCTCCTCCACCCACTTCCCATCCGTTCCCAGCAGGGGCCACCGGAAGGGGTTGCCCCGATTCGTCGTCCCAAGAATGGTCCCTCCCAAGTGCGTGATTCCGCGGACGCTGTCCTGGTCCATCTGGACAATGCGAGCATCGCCCAGCAGACCACCAAACCCTCGGCGGATCCCGCTAACCTCCCACCCACGGTTGATCGAACCCAAAACGGCAGCGCGAATGACCGCGTTCAGCCCAGGGGCGTCACCACCACCAGTAGATATGGCTACGCGCATGCGCTATGACCGGTGAGCCTCAATGAGGCCCAGTACCTCTCCGGGTTCTGCATGCCGTCCCAGCTCCTTCTTGGAGAAGAGCAGCGCCCCGTCCACAGTGACCTCGAACACCCCGCCCGACCCCTCCACCAGTTGGACCCCAGCCCCAGGATGGGACTCCTTGATTTCCGCCTCCAAACTGGAGGCGCGTGGACCATAGTTTCAAACGACGCAATATTGAATCGCGACTTTCACATGAAGACCCTCAGCCTTTGGAATGTCCAAAGGTAATGCTTGATAGCCTGTGACCGTGGACACCGAAATCTGACAGGCGAGCCGGGACATTATAGATTGGCCACCGTACCTTGAGGACTTGGTGAATGAAGGACTTCCGCGTTCGGATCTCAATTCTTGCAGCCACTGCTCTTGGGCTTCTCTCGCCCCCGAGTGTTTTGACCGGCCAGTCAGGAGAAAAGGGTCAGATCGAAATCGGGGCGTTTGGGGTCTATTCGAGTTACGATAAGAACAACATCGGGCTGGCGCCCAAGTTTGGGGCCGGCGCATGGGTAGGCTACTACATCACCAAGATGTTCAAGATCGAAGCGCTTGGTGACTTCACCGAAACTACGGTGGATTCTACCGGGACCGAGGTCCGAGTCGCCCGGTTTGGGGGAGCGGTGCTGGCGCACAAGGCAACGCCGCTCGGCACCTTGTATGGGGGAGTGGGCTTCGAGCGCATCGTCTACCGTGGAGCGAACTCGGTGGACGACAACGCTGGTATCGCCATCCTCGGCGACCGGCTCTCGCTGGGTGGGCGGGCGGCTATCCGACTCGAAGGGCGCCTGAGCTACGTGCCCAATACCACGCTGACGGTGGCTAGCCAGAGTGCGCTCAACATGTCGGGCGCCATTGGGGTTTCCGTGTTTGCTTTTGGCGGCCCCCCCCGAGACTACGACATGGACGGCGTCGGGAACAATGACGACGACTGTCCCAATACCCAGGCTGGTGCACTGGTGAATGACCGGGGGTGCCCAACCGACGGGGATGGGGACGAGGTATTCGACGGCTTGGACCAATGCCCCGATACCCCAGCAGGTGCGTCTGTCGACGAAGCCGGCTGCCCCAACGACACAGACAATGACGGTGTGCTCGACGGCATCGACGTTTGCCCTAACACACCCGATGGTGCGTTGGTCGATGAAACCGGTTGCCCGACTGACGCTGACGCCGACGGGGTTCTCGACGGAATCGACCAATGTTCCGACACACCCGCGGGTGCAGAGGTAGACAGCGTTGGTTGCCCACTAGATAGCGATGCCGACGGCGTGTTCGACGGAATCGATCAATGTCCGGGAACGCCAAGGGGTACGGTGGTGAACGATCTCGGTTGTCCGTTGGACACGGACGGGGATGGGATTCCGGACGGGTCCGACGCTTGCCCGGACACCCCCGAAGGAGCGCAGGTCGACATGCGCGGTTGCGCCGTCGACCTGGATTCCGATGCCGACGGCGTGGCGGATAGCCTTGACGAATGCCCTGACACGGCGCCCGGCGCCGTGGTGAACAGCCTGGGCTGCGCCCTGCAAGCAGACCGCGATGGCGATGGCATTCCTGATAGCCGGGATCGCTGCCCCGACACAGCCCCGGGCGAGAACGTGGACGCCGTGGGCTGCCCGCAGTTGTTCGATGCCGAAGGTGTGAGACGAACCTCGATGATCCTATTTGGGGTGACCTTCGAGACGAGTCGCTCGGCCCTGACGTCGGCCTCCAATGCAGCGTTGGACCGCGTGGCAGAATCACTCCTCGCTAATCCAGAGATTCGCGTTGAAATCGGTGGGCACACGGACGCCACGGGCTCAGCCGCCATCAACCGACGGTTGTCGTTACAGCGAGCCCAATCCGTCAAGGCGTACCTCGTGCGTAAGGGCGTTCGACCGGATCGATTGGAGACCGTGGGGTACGGACTCGACAATCCCATTGCGACGAACGACACGGAGGAAGGCCGCCGCGAGAACCGGCGCGTCGAATTGAAGCTCTTGGAGGAAGGGGGAGCAGGGAACTAGCGGACACCCCAAACCAGGTCCTATAGTTGATGAATCAGAGGCGGTGGGATCGAGGTCCCACCGCCTCTGTTCGCCCTGAAGAACCGGCATGCGACTACCCGATACGCTGTTGACCGCCTTGGTTTTGACTACACCCGCCCTGCACGCGCAGGGCGGTGTGCCAACCGTCATGCGGTTCGATTGGAGCACCCCCAGCTACCTGGCCGAGTTTGCGACGGCGGGAATCGTGATTCCGGCCCCACCCATCAAAGTGCTTGGTCTCCACCGATTCCACCATGGCGACGCACTGCCGGTGTACCCAGTAGGCAAAGTGAGTTTTGCCACGGTTCCCGTTCCGCCGCCGCCGCCGGGCGAACCGCCCGCTGCCGTTCGGGGCTTGTTCATGAATGGATGGACGCTGGGATCGGGCCGTTTTTACGACTTGGTGGCACTCGCTGATTCAACTGAAGTCAACTCGTTCGTGATCGACGTGAAGGATGCCACCGGTTTCATCACCTACAGATCGAGCGTCCCGACAGCGGTTACCATCGGCGCCAACGACAACATTCGCGCACGCTCCGCCCGTGAACGGTTGGCGTTGCTGCACGAAAAGGGCATTCATCCGATTGCTCGGATCGTGGTGGCCCGCGACAAGTTGCTTGCCGAGCGAAAACCGGGTTGGGCGGTCAAGGACGACCGTGGGGGCCTCTGGATCGATGGACTGGGTGATCCATGGGTCGACGCGTACAATGACTCGGTGTGGATCTACGCGGCCGAATTGGCGGCGGAGGCGGTGCTCATGGGCTTCAGGGAGATTCAGTTCGACTACCTGCGTTTTCCCGATGAGCGCGGCGATCGGATGCGGCATGCGGTTTTCGCAGCACGTCGGAACAACGAAAGCCGTCGTGCGGCGATACGCCGGCAGGTCACCCTATTGCGGGATCGAATAAAACCGCTTGGCGTCCCGTTCACACTCGACGTGTTCGGGCTCTCCACGAGTGCGACCAACGACATGGGGATCGGCCAGTACTGGGAGGATCTGTCTCCACTCGCCGACGTTCTCCTCCCTATGGTGTACCCGAGTCACTACCCACGCGGAGCGTACGGGATCTCGTTCCCCAACGCCGATCCGTACGAGACCGTTCGACGTGCGTTGCAAGATGGCATCCGTCGCTCGGAGTCCATTCCGAACGCGGCAAAGATCCGTCCCTACCTACAATCATTTTCGATCCGTGGAGTACGGTACACTAGTGATTTGCTTCGCGCGCAGATTCAGGCGGGCGAAGACCTCGGGATCACGGGTTGGATTTTCTGGAACGCGCGCGGAGTGTATCCGGCTGGCGCGTTTCGTCCCGCGGCGCCCGATCTTAACGCGCCCGCCGCGACAGAGGAGTGGAGCAGAGAGCGCTAAGGCGCCACCGGTTCGACCGACTCCTCGAATTCCCAAGCTACGATGTACCCACGAACCGCGCTTGCCGCCGTCGTAAAGGGACTGGCCAAGTACAACTGACCCGGACCGGAGCGTCCTGGAAAATTCCGATTGATGGCGCTCACAGTAACGGTTTCCTGGTTGTAAGAGACTCCGGGACCGGCGTTGATGCACGCACCGCACGACGGCTCGATGAACTCCGCACCGATTTCGCGGAACACGTCCAAGTAGCCTTGCTCCTTGCAATAGCGCTTCACTTCTTGCGAACCCACCTGAATGAAACACTTCACATCCGGGTGAATGCGGTCACCACGTTCGAGCGCCGACTTGAATACGGCCGCGTACATGTCCATGTCGGACTTCTTTCCCGCCGTGCAGGACCCGGCGTATGCAATGTCGATCTTCACAGTTCCGAGTTCTTCAATGAACATACCGTTGCCCGGATCTCCCGGCAGAGCCACCATCGGTTTGAGTTCGGAAGCGTCGATAACGATGACCGTTTCATACTCCGCGTCAGGGTCGGAAAAGAGTCCGTCGAGCAGCGCACGAACCTCGTCAGGGTTGGCACCGCGTTCTCGTACGAGAAACTCCACCGCTTTCTCGTCCGGTTGTATCACACCTGTGAACGCTCCCACTTCGGCAGCCATGTTGGTCATGGTTGCGCGTTCGTCGATCGACAACGCCTGAACCGCATCGCCCGCATACTCGACGATCTTGCCGATCGCATGACCGTTCTGGACATAGGGTTGCCGAAGGACCTGCAGCATAAAATCCTTAGCGGTCACGTTTGCAGGCTTCACGCCGTCGACGCGTACGAGAACGCACGGTGGAACTCTGAGACGGACATCCTTAGTGAGCCACGAATTGAAGATGGCGGTCGTTCCGACACCAAATGCAATGGATCCAATAGCACCTGCATGCGGCGTGTGGGAATCCGTCCCTACAATCAGATGGCCCGGAAGCGCGTGGCGCTCGAGAATCTTCGAATGGCAAATGGCCTCTGAACCTGTCGGGATCCCCATGTTTCCCTTGAATTCCCGGCTCAGCTCCCCGTAAAGTTTTACACCCTGCTGTTCCGAGAACTCCTCTTGTTTTCTCTTCAATTCGAGCGCAACGTCGAGCAATCCTTCGGCTTTACGCTCGTCCGTCATCACAAGGTCGAGGAAGGTGAGATGATCGCGGAAGAAGAAGATCGAATCGGGGTCTACGACCCGTTCACTTTCGCCGACGAGGTCTCGCCAAAAGATGGCAGCCATCGGCGTCACGTACTCGTGACTGAAACGAATGTCAGTGCGTACAAACCCCTCGTCACCCGGTTTGACGAATGGCACACCCACACCTCCCGTTTCCAAATCGATCACCCAGTGCCGTGCGATGATCTTCTCCGCGAGGTTCATCGGGCGCTCGAGAGTAGTCACGGCCGGAACCGTGATCTTCCCCTGGAGGCGGGCCACATTGAACTCGAACAGGCCACCATATTCGATGATGCCCCGAGTGATTTCTCCGGCTCCCGCGGTGAACTCGCTTAGGGGAATGTTCTCACCCGAACGAATACGTTCGATCAGAGCAAAATCGGTACTGGTCAGAATGCCGAGGTTTTGGCAGTTCTCGTTGTAGATACGCTCGATACTCTCGGAAATGACGATCTCTACGCCGGCACACAGTTCTGCGTAGGGCGATTGCTCGCGCGACGACCCCTTCCCGCGGCGTTTGCCTGAAACCGAACACACGAACCCTCCTGCTTTGACGCTCCCGCGCGTGATCGGAAACTCATCGCTAGCCTTGAAACCCAGATAGGGGAAGTCGCCAAGGGTATCGTCGTAGTAGTAGCAGATGTAGGCCGGCGTAATCTCGTCGGTCGAGATGTTGTCGCGTAACGGTGCGTCCAGGGGCCAGGAAAGGTCGTCGCCGTCGAGTTGACGCCGGATCAAATCCGCATCGTCAACGAGAAACAACACGCGGCCGTCGAACCGTACCGTGTCCGGACGCTTCTCGACAAGTTTCGTCTTCAATGAATCTGTCATACGGCTGTAATCTACAACTCCCGCTAGTTCACCAATTCACCTTTGCCCAACCGATATAACATTACCGCCGTTCGCTTGGTCTGCAACGACAGGGTCCGGAGGTCGATAAACTCGTCGATGGTGTGATCGTCGCCACCCCCCGAACCGAGACCATCAATCGCCATCTCAACGTATCGGGCTGTGAACGAGATGTCTGCCGCTCCGGCTAACCGCGGGTCTACCGCGGTCACCGGACCAAAACCGAGATCCCGACTCACCCGATCAAGCAAGGACAATAACCGCTTGTTGCCAGGGGTCGGGGCCATGGGCGGGTATGAGTCGTTGAACGTGAGTTCGGAGGTGGTGTGTGGCAGGTGACGTCCCGCTATGGTGCGCATTTTCGCTTTCGCCAGATCCAACTGTTCGGTCGATAGCGCCCTAATATCACCCGAGACCACGGTGCGCTCAGCCACGACGTTGTTCTTGCCGAAGGCGGTACCACGGGCCTGGGAAGCATCGTAATCGACGTCAGTCCCACCGAGTATCAAACCAGGATTGAACGTCAGGTACTGCTCTTCAGCGAGCTCTCGATAGAATCCGTCCAAGATCCGGGATGCCTCGTAGATCGAGCCGGCGCCAACGCTCTCCCGAAAAATCTGAGATGAGTGCGCAGGCCTCCCGGTCACCGTGAGTTGCCAACCACTGGATGAACGCCGGGAAATCACTGCGGTTCGTGGGTCACTGTCTCCGTTTTCGAACCCAATCGCGATGTCGGCCGCTTCCGCGGCATCGATCAGTGCCTGACGCGCCAAGGAAAGGGGCCTGCCACTGCGCTCCTCATCCCCTGTCATGACCACGGTGATACTCAAATCGTCGAGGACACCTGCCTGAGCCAACGCCTTGAGGGCATAGACGATGATCACATCACCACCCTTCATGTCCACGACGCCTGGGCCCACCGCCATGGAGTCGCCCGTCTCTTGGTAGGTTTGGAAGGGGCTGTCCTTTTCAAAAACCGTGTCCAAATGCCCTATGAGGAGCAACCGAGGTCCGGTCCCATCCCGCCTGGCAACGAGGTGACCGGCTCGACCGAAACTACTCCCATCTATCCATTGTGTGGTGAACCCAAGCTCGTCGAATTCGGTGCGAAGGACATCGCCCACCGCACGAACTCCCTCGAAGTTCAATGAACCGCTATTGATGTTGACGACCTGTTCCAACAACGCGATGGCCTCACCAGAATTCTGGTCGACGAATGCTGCAATCTGTTGTTCTACCTGAGAGGTTTGCGCCGCTGCGCTGCCGCTCAGGATCAGGCCCACCGCCACCATCGTGATGCTTCGCATGACATAACTCCTCCCGGGACGCCCATCAGTGTACACTTGGGCGCTATGCTATTGCACCATCACCGCGAACACGGCCGATTCCTGGTTGGGATTAGCGTCCTGGCCGCCTGCGGAGCAGGCGACCCGCCCGGTAACAACAAGTCCGTCGAACCCAGCACAGAGTTCGTCGAACCCCAGGAATTCAGACGCACCGGCTATTTGCAGACCCCGGGCCTCAACGAAAGTTCGGGGGTAGCGGCCAGCCGTCAGCATCCGGGCCTGTTATGGACCCATAACGATTCCGGGGATGACGCGGTTCTCTATCTCACGAACCTCAAAGGGGAGGACCTGGGTAGGCTGATCCTGGAGGGCGCTAGAGCACGTGATTGGGAGGATGTGACATTGGGCCCTTGCCCAACTGATGGATCCGATTGTCTGTACATCGCCGATACTGGAGACAACAACCATGGGCATTCGGAGGCTCGGATATATGTAGTTCGGGAACCAAGTGCCGTTCCAATCGAAGGCACGTCCTCCGCGGAGGCATGGCACATCAACATCAACTATCCTGACCGGCCATTCAATATCGAAGCGATCGCCGCCTCCCCCGAGGGAGACATTTGGATGATCTCAAAAGGACTAGCCGATTCCGCTATTTTCGTATTCAGGGTAACCAAGTCAGAACTGGCCCATGGGACAATACACCTTAAACCACTGATGCGCTTGGACTTCGACCCGGCACCTGCACTCGGACAACTCGTCACCGGTGCCGCAATATCTCCCGATGGCAAGACGCTCGTGGCGAGAACTTACACCCAAATCTTCTTTTACCAGATCGTGGGAGATGGGCTCCGAAGGACTGGTGCATGTTGGCTCGGACACCGGGAACCGCAGGGAGAAGCCGTGGACTTCCTCGATGACGAGTTTCTCGTGCTGACCAGTGAGTCAGCCGGTGGCAGTCTCGCTCCCATCAGCATAGTATCGTGCGCCGTTCCATCCTAAGTTGGGCAGATATAATCACTTATCTTGTTGCACTAGCTGATTTGATGCAAACCGGGTATGTTGACGCCCGTTTCGCTCCCTTTTCTTCGGCGAGGAGCCGTTCCGCTGGAGCTTCCGACCAATCATCACGTTCCCGTAAGCTGGATCCGAGAGCACTCGTGTGCGCCGATCCGTTGGCGTACCGTCAACGAGATCCTGCCACCTGATTCTGCCGTGGCTGCCGATGTATCCGCCTTGCGCGAGGAATTGCTGCAATACAAGCGGATCACGCAGACTGTAAGAAAGCAGCGTAAGGGAGTGTGGGGTGGGAATATCCTCGGCATTACCCCAGCCAAAGCTCAGGATATCAAGGACGTCGGGACGGTTGCGAGCTACCGACATCTGGTGGAGCTGGGGCTTCCATCGGACGACCGGGTCTTTCGCGCGGCAAACCGAATCTTCTATCGATTACTCTCGAGGGATGACGACCCGGCCTTGCTCTTTGAGTACAAGAAGGGGGCTAAGGCAAACTCCGAACTCGCAGAGTGGGCACGGCAGCAGTTTCAAGAAGGGGCCGTGGCGGCTTTGGCCCAGGCTGGCCACATGGAAGATCCTCGGGTTCGGGGTGGTGCGCACAAGATCGCGACTGCCATCTCTACTTTCTTGAGAAGTGAGGCGGCTGAGAAGCCAATCATCCGTAGGGCTGGCAAAAACATCCTCCACCCCGATGCCTATCCGCCAACCATGTATTCGGTAGCCATGCTGGCCTACATGCCGAGCATGCAAAGGGAACGGGCGGGTTTTGCCGACCGGCTCGGCGCTTTTGTCTCGCAACTTGCCACCAAGCGCACCTACGTCATCCAGCTGGGACGTCGGGGCATCAAGCCGTCGCATTTGCTGTTGGGGGACCCGCTGCAGGCCAGCGCCGCTGGCGTTCCGAAGGATCTGCCGCTCGCCCTCCATTGGATCGAGTTACTGGTTCGTTTGAACCTGTTGGATTCCTCACCGATGGCACAACGCATTCTGACCCGGCTACTGAAAGAGTGCAACGCCGCCGGCGTGTGGTCACCCAAGAACCTCCGAGCCCTTCCCAGGAGCCCCTCCAAACTAGCCGACTTTGCATTCCCGCTCGAACTTGATGGAACGACCATTGAGCGACGCCAGTCCGACGTGACATTCCGGTTGGCCCTGATCGCCAAGCTTGCCGGTTGGGACCTGGAGTACAACTAGCCCGCCAACCTAACGACGGTCATTGACACAGTGGTAGTAGCTACCAATACTACTATGTGCTCGACCTCACTCCGTTTGGCTTCACACCTACCGAAGGCTCAGCGTTTGAGCGGCTCCTCACTTTGGGACCGTCATCCGGATATGCCGTCGCCAAGTCCCTAACTATCGCTCGCGCCAACGCGTATCAGGCGCTCGACGGCCTAGTTACCAAAGGGGCAGTCACGCTGGTCGGACAAGACCCAAAGACATACCGGGCCGTATCGCCGGCCACGCTACACGCTTTGATCAGCCAACAACAAGCCCGCCAGCTGGACAACCTCGAGGCATCCTTGGACCAGTTGGGCCGGGGCGGCTCGGCGAGCCTTCAGAAATTCTCCGGACCTCGTGAGTTCGGGCACCTGATCTTACGCGCCGCGACGAGGGCCGAGGATACAGTCTTGTTTCTCGGTCCCAGTTCTGCAGCCGTGGCCGCGGCACCGATTTGGCGCAAGAGAGCGAAGGAAGGGCTCGATTCAGAGCTGTGGATCTATGGAGATCTACCGCAACTCCCGGTCGAACCGGCCGGCTCGATCACGGAAGCGAACGCCATCGAGCAATTCGGGGCTCCTCTCGTCGCGCTCGTAGCCGGCGAGATCGGGGTGTTGGGGACCGTTCACGGCAGTGAGATGCGGGGCTACTGGAGTTCGGAACTCTTGATCGTGGGAGCCGTACGCGCGGTCATACGAGCCTTGTCACCCGCCTAGAAAGACCGGCACCGTCGAGGCCGCCTTGGAACCCTCTAACGGCTTGGATCAAATGCGCTCGGGTGATGAGCGAGTGCGTTCGTTCTCGATGTTGCCGGTATTCAGGGTGTCCGCAGGTTCGAACATCAGGATGTGTGTTTCGTCCTTCGCCTCAGGTTTGTGTTCGACACCCTTCGGAACGACCAAACAGTCCCCTTCATCGAGTTCCACAACCCGATCGCGGAAATGCATGGTGAGGCGCCCTTTGAGAATCAAGAAGAACTCATCCTCAGCTTCATGATGGTGCCAAACGAACTCACCTTTGACCTTCGCCAGTTTGACATGCTGACCGTTCAGCTCCGCCACGATCTTGGGGTCCCAGTATTCGGTGATCTGGGCAAGTCTTGACGCCAGCGGGATTTTGTCGATAGACACAGTCATTCTCGAATCACCTCGGTCTTCCAATGCGAATCCATCTCATAAGCAGTGAACCCGTACGGATCCGTCTGCAAGGCTGGTCTTGAAAGTAGATTTTCACGGAAATATCGTTTGACTGCAACTGCGAAGGAAGCGAGTCCCAATGGTCCGATCGTTACTTGGCGCCGCGTTGATCTTCCTAGCCGCACCGATGGACGTTGGAGTTGCCAGCGACAGCAACCCACGATTCCGGGAGCGTGGAACGCTCGAGTCTATCGACTGGCGATTGGCCAAGTACACACGGTTAGAGGACGTATCTTCTTCGCCAACACCGAGTGGCAAGTCCTGTTCTTCGTAATGGACAACGACGAGCCCCGGCGCGGCTCCGGTGAAGGCGGGACATACACGTTGCGGGGCGATCAACTCACGTTCGAACATCACTACTTGCTGGCCGCAGGCGACGAGATGTTAGGGTTACCCGCCACGTCCCTGCGCATGGAAGCTCGCGATGGAACCGGGCCATCCGAACCGACGCGCATCGAACTCACCGACGACCAACTGATTCTCCATTTTCCCAGTGGGAACTCTTTGGAGTTCACGCGTTTGTCACCCTGACACCCTGAGAACGCCAACCGATCGCCTGATAGGTACCACGACACTCCCGTCAAGCCTGGGAGCTTTACCGTTAACTTTGGCCAGTGTCATACGTCTGACTGACACCACCGAAGGAAGGGGCCGCAATGAGCGTTCACACCCAGGGGTTGGCTCTGCGCAGGATGGCTTTCGCATGCCTCTTCGCTTCCGCCGTATTCGCGACCGATGCCGAAGCACAGCGCGGCAACCGAGGAAGGGGTCTTCTCCGACTCAACGGCGCTGGTCTCTACACGGGTGCTTTCGGCGGAACTGGGCCGGGGTTCCAATTCAGCCTGGCCGTGCCAGTTCCGTTCTCTTTCCTGGGGGCGGAATACGCGGCCGGCGTGCAATTCTGGTATTCCCAGCCTTCGCTCTCGGGAATCACGATTGGCGCCGCGCAGCGGCAGCTATTCGGATACGGTGGATTCCTCGCGGCCACGTGGAGCATCTCCGACCGCGTATTCCCTTTTGTCAGGATTCCGGTCCAGGGCGTGACGAGCAGGGTCGCCTCCACGGGCTTCGCCGGATCCTCCGTATCACTCCCGCCGCAAAACCAACCGGGTACTGCGTCCAGTTTCGCCATCGGGATTGGCGGTGGCGTAACCGTCAAAGTGGGAGACGCCTTTAGCCTGTATGGTGGGGCTACTACTCTCGCAAACCGCCTCTACGCAAACAACAGCCAACCAATCTGGTCGTTGGAACTCGGAATCGTTCTTTCACCTGGAGGCCAGACCGAGCGATAAGGACACGCCTACTGCACCACCTTGCGAGCCAACTGCCCAACGTGGAGAAGGCGAGCACGCCACAAGGGCAGGCCCCAGCGCCAAGCCAAGAACGATGAGGGCGGTGCAAACACGTCTGCCCCCAGTGTCCGTACCGGCCGGTGGTCCAGTATCCGCAGGCGCCTACGAATCCGGCCCAGGGTGATCCGATTGTCGTCATCCGGATCAGACCGCGCCACGATCGTCAGCCACTCTTCCAAATTCAAACGTCTCAAGAACGCGTTCCCCGAAGAGGAATCCCTTTGCGCGGCTGGTCGGCTCACACCCAAGTCACGGTCAAGTATGATCGCCAGCGTTGCGCCGAAGCGTCCAATGCGGAGTTGATCACATGTCTCCAAGAAATCATGCCCGTCATCGTCGGCGAATTCTTGGAATACGAACGCGAGATCCAGCAAGCTCCGCACGTGCAGGAGGTCGGTGTGCACAAGATGATGGGCCAGGATTGCGGCGTGGTGCTCAGGCATGGGCACATTGAATGTCTTACCGACATGCACGTTGTCCCAAACGGGCTGAGGGATAGGCCGATCGCGACGAGGCAGTAGCCGTTCGACCGGATCGAGCGTCCAATGAAGATCAACGCCGATGCGATCGATATCAGTGCCCAAGGCGTACTCTAACGCGAGTGCCGACCGTAATTCGGGCGGACCGGCCTGATCGGCTTCGGGTAGCGGTACATAGCCAAGTTGCGCCAGAGTCTCGACCGATTCGTCGCGTGCCTCGAAGGGCACATACAGATCAACGTCACCAAAAAACCTATCTCCCGGTTCGTACACGCGCCCAACCAACGCGATGCCCTTGGCAAAGAAGTGTGGCAGCTCTCGCGCACGAAACGCTGCGCTCAACACCTCCGCATGTTCGAATACCAACGAGTGGTAGAGCTTTTGAGCGCGCAGCAGCGAGAGGTCTACCTTGACGGGCGGATCCACTCCGATGCGCGTCATCATTCCCGGCAGGCCGAATCGCAGCAGGAGTTCTGGTATGTAGTTGCTCAGACCAACGCGCGCCGCAGTGCAACGCACCGCACCGTAGAACCGGTGGGCCGGGCCGAAGTCAATCATGAAAACGAGGAGAGCGCCTCTGCCGCTTGGCGAGAATTCCCAAAGACAACCTCCAGGGTCTCCGCCTCACGACACATGATCAAGAACCGGTCGAAGGCCCGGGACGTCCCCAGGCCCGTCGGCATGGTCGAGGCAGACAGGGCGACAAGCATATTTGGACGGCTCATCGGTTTCATTGATAACGACGCGCCCGATTCGAATCGTACCACTGCCACGCGAGCCACCCGTGCGGGCGCCGCCCACCCTGATTGGATCGCCGGATCGAACCACGCCTCGCCGTCACTGGCAAACTCAGCCAGTTCAGGCCCTACGGCATGCTCGTATTCGTCAAGGCGGTCGCCATGGACGTCGAACAACCGCCGGAAGGGATGAGCCAAGCCATCCTCGCAAAGCAACACGATATCATCACCGAAAACGGAGCGTCCAGCCATGCTCCAGTGCAACGCCAACGAACTCTTTCCTGCCCCCGACGCTCCGAGTGCCAGGACCGCCCCGTGATCGGTAGCCGTACCCGCAGCATGCAAATGGACGTATTCCGCCACTGTGCCGAGTAGCGCACAGGTAACGAGGTACTCCAGGGCGCCATAAGCATCGATCAACGTGGGAAATTGTGCGCGCTCACCCCCGGGTTCCGTCACCAACCAACTGTCATTCAAAAAATCCAGGCAGTGAACAGCATCGTTTCCGTGGGTGGCAGAGTCGACCGCATACGCCGGAAGCAAGCGGGCCATGGCCGCGGCCGTCGCGGCAGATGGCGTACGCACTCGGACCACCCGATCGTCGATCGCGAACGTTGCAATTCCCTGATCGGGCAAAGAATCCACGCCCCTATGGCCCACCCCCGACGCTGTACCGTGTCCGCAGGATCTCCAAGTGGTGGTGCGTGTGTCCGGGAACGATGAACAACAGCGCTCGGGCGCTGATCGGTACATCATTAGCGACGGTACGGTTGTTTAGGACGTCCGGATCAATGGACTCAACCAGCGCCAGCGTCGAATGGCGCGCGGCCTCCCATTCACTCACCAAGTCGCCGAGTGCCCGAGTATCGAAATGACCGGCGGACACGTACTCGTTTTCTTCGAACCCCGGAAGGGGAGTCTCATCGCCACGCACGATACGCAGGAGACGATAGCCAAAGATGCGTTCCGTGTCACAGAGATGGCCCATGACTTCCTTGATGCTCCACTTGCCCTCCGAGTACCGGTGCGCCGCCCCCTCTTCCGAGACGGTGATCATGAGGCCCGGAAGTGTACCGAGTTGATCGCGTAGAACATCGCGTGGATCGACCCCATCCGGAATCAGGTCGACGTATCCCGTGTAGAATCGATCGAACTCCCCGGCTTGAGGTCGTGCCAGAACATCATCCATAGTACGTATCGCTTAAGGGATGATCGTCGCCCACCCAGACTCCGGTGCCCAGTCCGTTGGAGCCGTTTGGCCAAGGATTGACAATTCCCCCGACTTAAACGTCCCAACCAAGATCCCGTAATTCATGTTGCCATCGTCACCACCAAACGCACTCAGTGGAACACGAATGGTAATGGTTCGGCCGGAGAACGCGGCCGCGGCACGGAACACGGTGGACCCGCTCGGCAAGACGCTGACCTGATGCCGCCCATTCTGGAGTTGAATGATGATCCGGTACTCGATCCCCATTCCCGTCGTGGTACCGTCTGGGCGGACATCGATGATTGGAATGTTACCGGTGTTTGGATCTTGATCGATATCGATCTCAATAAAGCCACGTACGGTGTTCGAGCCACCGACCGCGCTCGAGTTCGCCGTTTGATTGAACCGCATGTGGAACACCACCATGCCATCAATCACAAACCCCTGGTAGGCAATAAGGTCCGGCGGCACACCGCCTTCCCCTGGCACCTGATCACCCACGGGATCGGCAATCGGATTCACGCCAATGACCGAAAATTCGACTGGAGGTCGATCGGCTACGGTGGCAGCAACGAGATTATCAACGACTGTCGGACCCACCGTCAATGTCGTTGTGGCCAACCCCATCAAGTCTGTGGTCGATATCATGTCGGAGATCGATCCACCACCAGCCGTTACGGCCCAGGACACATCAACACCAGAGATCGGGTTAGCAAGAGAGTCGAAAACGGCCACGACGAGAGGGTCGGCATCGGTCCCCACCTCAGCCGATCCGAGATGCCCATTGACCGGAAGTACGATGTTCGGAGGGCCCAGGCCGGCAATAGCTGTGATCAGGACGCTCCGGATTCCCTCGATCGGTAGCTGCTGATCATCGACCACCGTCGCACTGGCGAGCTGTTCGCCGAGTAGGGCGCCTAGCGACCAAACGAACTCTCCCTCCCCCAACGCGTCCGTCGTATCGACAAAATCCGTAAGCGGGACACCAGTCTCGGATCTCATGATCCGCCCAGCGTCACCGATCGTCAGGACGTGCACAAACACCCCCGATACGCCACCCCCTTGGTCGTCGACGACCCGGAACCGGACCGGCGCAGGGAGCACTGTCCCGGCCTGAGCCGTCTGGTCGTCCCCAGACAGGATATCGACCCGAACCACCGAGCCACCCTGGCAGGCCCAAACCAACCCGGAAATCGCAACAACCAGTCCCGCCGCGTTTCCCCATCCTCTGTTTGCCACTTTGACGTTTCTCACTGTTTGCCTCACAAGTTTCTCAAATCGCATTTGAAAAGATCGCCATGAGCCGCCGCAGATTCCAGAGCTCAAAACGGCTCAGAAAGTTACGACCTTGACGCAGCCCCATGGCAACGCCATCATTAACCATCCAACTGGTTGGTTGAATGAATGACGATCGCCGCAACTCCAAAGAATACATAGCTAAAGCAGCTCAATCCGAATTCGCTGAGCACGGCTTTAGCGGTGCCCGGACTGACCGGATCGCGCGCAGCGCTGGGGTCAACAAGCAACTCATCTACTATTACTACGGTTCAAAGTCCAAACTCTATGTGGCCATGGCCCGGTTGGCCGCCCAGGACCTGTCTTTGCAGAATCAGCCGGCGTCCAGTCAGGGCTCTGTCACTGAAAAACTCCGCACCCACCTAAAGTTCCTTTTCGACCGCCTGCGATCCCGTCCGGATTTCGCTTCGATCTTGATCGGGGGGGCCCGAGAAGACGCGAAGGAAACAGCCGAACAATGGGGCCGCGAAACCGTCAATGTCATCGCTTCCACGGTCTCTGAAGGGCAGGGACTCGGGTTCTTCCGGGATGACGCCGATCCACAGTTAGCCGCGCGCCAAGCAGTTACACTGATACTTGGATACTCTGCACTTGGGCCGATCATGGACAAAGACGGCGAATCAGCGCCGATTTGGTTGGACGGCGCCGCTGAGTTGCTATTGGGATCCTTGGTTTGGTAGGGAAAGAGGTTCGGTGCCGTCCTCCGGCCGCAATGCAACCGCAAGGACGTCGCTCAGCGTTTCCGCCGGGTACACAGTGAGCCGCTCGCGGTCTTCTTGGCGGATATCCTCCAAGTCCGGTTCGTTCTCTTTCGGAAGAACGATGGAGGTAATCCCTGCACGACATGCACCCAGCACCTTCTCTTTCACACCACCCACCGGAAGCACACGCCCAGACAACGTGACTTCACCAGTCATTGCGACGTCATGTCGAACTGGGTGGCCGGATAACGCACTCACCAGCGCGGTCGCCATCGTGACCCCAGCAGAGGGACCATCTTTCGGGACCGCACCGGCCGGCACGTGCACGTGGATTTCCTTACCGCTGAACCGGTCGCTCGGAATGCCCAATTCCTCAGCGTGCGTCTTGGCGTAGGTCAATGCGGCCCGGGCCGATTCTTTCATGACGTCGCCTAGGTGCCCGGTAAGGACGAGCTCATCTCGTCCATCCATTATCGACACTTCAACGAACATGATATCGCCGCCCGCCGGCGTATAGAACATCCCTGTCGCTGTCCCCACAGTGTCGCGCTCGGCAGCACGCTCGGGATGCACTTTCGGCCTACCTATGAGATCTGAGATATCTCCATCGGACAGCACCACTTTTTCGACATCTCCAACGGCCACCCGGTGGGCCACTTTCCGGAACACCTTGCTGATTTCGCGTTCGAGTTGTCGCACACCGGCCTCGCGCGTGTATCTACTGATCAGCTCGCTAACGGCGTCGTCTTCGATGACTAATTCCTCCGAGGTCAGGCCGGCCTCGTCGAGCTGCCGCGGAAGGAGGTATTGCCTCGCTATCGCCAGCTTCTCGTGCTCCGTGTATCCGGAGAATTCCACCATCTCCATCCGATCGAGGAGTGGCGCGGGAATCATCTCCTGCAAGTTCGCCGTGGCGATGAACAACACCTCCGACAGATCGAACGGGACGCCCAAGTAGTGATCGGTGAACGAATCGTTTTGCGCCGGGTCCAGAACTTCCAACAGCGCCGCCGCTGGATCGCCTTGAAAGGACGCACCAAGCTTATCGACTTCGTCCAAGAGGAACACGGGGTTCTTCGTCCCGGCGCGCTTCATCCCTTCGATGATCCTGCCGGGCATGGCTCCGACATACGTTCGGCGATGGCCGCGAATGTCGGCCTCGTCACGGGCACCTCCCAAAGAAATACGGACGTACTTGCGACCCATGGCACGGGCGATCGACTTCGCGATCGACGTTTTCCCGACACCCGGCGGGCCGACGAATAACAGGATGGAGCCCTTCGCACCCCGATCGTCCAAGTTGCCGGCAACCTTCCATTCGCCCGTTTCTACGTCGACAGGTTTCTCCGTTGCTTCGCCTTCCGCTACCCGACGTTCATCGCGCAGTTTGCGAACGGCAAGAAACTCCAGCACACGGTCCTTGACGTCCTTCAGGCCGTAGTGATCCTCATCGAGAATGCCCGTGGCGTTCTTTAGGTCGAGTTTGTCTTCGCTTCGATCGTTCCACGGAAGTTCCACGATCGTTTCGAGGAACGTACGGATGACCTGCGCCTCCATCGACTCGCGTCCCGCACGTTCCAAGCGGCGCAACTCCTTGTCGACTTCCTTGCGTGCCTCCTGCGGAAGATCGAGTTCCGCCAATTGTTGCTTGAGTTCTTCGAGTTCGCCTACGTCGTCAGTCTCACCCAGTTCCTCCTGGATGGCACGCATCTGCTCGCGCAAGAACACTTCGCGCTGACGCTCGCCCAGTTCTTCCTGAACCTTCGACTTGATGTCTTCCTGCGCATCCAATAGCTCGAGTTGTCGCTGGACCCGAATCAACACACGACGCAAACGCTCTTCGATCGCGAGCGTCTCAAGAAGCGCCTGCCGCTCGGCCGGCGGGATTTCCAAGTGCCCTGCCACTAGATCAGCGAAGCGCCCCGGATCTTCAACGCCTTCCAGCACTTGCTTCACCACTTCCTGCGGCAGACCAGTCTTGATACCAAGCTCCGACGCGCGCTCTCGCATTTCTTTGTCCAAGGCTACAAACGCAGCGTCTTCGGGGTCGATCGGCGGAAGGTCGGTTGCCTCTTGAACAACAGCCTCGATGTATCCATCGGTTTCGTTGTATTGGAGTACGGTCGCGCGGTACTCACCGCTTAGCAACAGCTGAATCCCTCCCAACCCACGCTGCACCTGGCCAATGTGGCCGACAACACCAGTGGTGTAGAGGATTCCAGGTTCGGCCTTTTCTTCATTCTCCCGTTGGCCGACCGCGAAGATCAATTTTTCCTCGGTCTTCAGCGACGCCTCTATGGCCCGAAGTGTTCCCGGCCGTCCGGCTCCAATCGGAGCCGTAACTCCTGGGAAGAGAACGGTTTCCCGCAATGGAAGCACCGGAAGGCGCAGGATCCCGTGGCTTGGTGTGTTCATGGTTGGTCCCCTCTGTACGATACCAGCCGGATGCAGCCGGTCTCACCCTGAGAAGGCAGGGCCTATGCCACGCTACAGGCCGGAACTGGCAGCGTCTAGGGGTTCAAACCATCGGAGCGAACGGGAGTTCCTGCCGCTTTGGATGGGGCACTGACACTTTCTGCCAGATTGACCGTCCTGGGTACCGGGGCTACGGGGCTTTGGGGGCAATGTTGAGAAGGGCGCGGAGTTCGGAATCAGTGAGTTGCTCGAACAACCCGGCCCTAGTCGCGACTTCTCTGAGGTTTTCGGCCGCGTCGGACTCACAGGTGAACCGGACAATATCCTGTGGTTCCGGAAAATTCCCCTTTTTTTTCTTGATGGGGATAAGCCCGGACGTGCGGCCGACCCGCTCGGCGGCCCATCGGCGTCCAACCTCGTCCGTGACCCAACG
>Ga0114949_10000100_pt1 | contig 35072 bp, 31 predicted proteins | sample N074metaG_FD_83505 | JGI IMG/M metagenome (GOLD analysis project Ga0114949, IMG submission 83505) | Deep subsurface microbial communities from Kermadec Trench to uncover new lineages of life (NeLLi) - N074 metaG | ecosystem: Environmental > Aquatic > Marine > Ocean trench > Sediment | place...
GATCCTGCTTTCGCTCAGCGCTGGGTAGAACGATGTTGTGCCGACTTCCGAGCAAGCGTCAGCAGTCTTCGAGGGTATCCGCGCATCGGGTCGCATCAGCAGGGTTCCCTTGACGGGATCTACGACCGACGGAAAGCTTTCTCTCGTGAAGCGCCGCCCGAACGAGAAGGATCGTGAGACATCGCATAATCTGATTGCGCGTCTCAATCGGGACGCAGAGCAGATCGCCCGGCGATTCGGCCTGAGTTACCGGTCGATCGAGGCCGAGCGCGCCAATGTGAAGACCCGATACGGCATTTGTTACGAAGATGGTGTGATCAAGATCCGGCTTCGCCACGCGGTCACCCGGCAACCGCTGCGCTATTCCAGTTTGGTGAGCACTCTATGCCACGAGCTCGCACATCTGCGGCACTTCAACCACGGTGTTCGGTTTCGAGTCTTCAACATCGAGCTGCTGGAATTCGCTCGCGAGCAGGGCATCTACCGCCCGAGTCGCCAAAGCTCGAATTCCGAAGCTGCGCCCGCGCAGCGGGCGGTGTCTCCGGCGAGAGCCAGCGCCGCCAGTGACAAAACGCAGGTCAAAGACCGGCCGGTCCAGCTTTCACTCTTTTGAAAATTGCAGCGGTAAGCAGGGGATCAGGAGTTGAGCTGATCGAACTCTTCGAGGTTGTTGGGACCCTCGACGATCTTCACGCTGATGTCATCGCACGCAATTGACTTGTCGAGGATCTCTCGGATCAATCCTTCCACCGTCAACTCGTCGAACTCGGCCAGCGCATCCTCCATACTCGAGTCGGATACGCTGAAATTCACCGTGGCCTTGATCTTGACGTCCATCGGGTTCGTGCCCTTTCTGCCTGCAGTCTCTCTTGTGTTTCTTGGAGCTTCTCAGCGATTGGTCAGCACTTCTCTCAACCGCACAATGTCGTCTGTAGCAATCCTCTAGCCCGCGTTCAGCGGGCGGGCAGAACGCGTCAAAAACGCTCTAACCTACTGAAATTAAAGAGCATTTCAGCAAAACGGCGATAGCATACAACAGCGCCCTACAAAGGGCTACGAAATTCGCCAATCAATCGTGCGCTTTCGCGATTGTTCTGCGTTCTCATTTTGACATGTAGGTTAATACCCTCACCTCTTGAGAGCGCACTCGCGCGCAAGAATTCGATCTGGCCGTGGCTGCGATCTAGGCGCCGAAAAAGACGCGGTTTGAACATGGCGGGGGTGCACCAAATGGTGGGCCATAGCGTCCACATCTGGGTCCGGCACGAAAGCGAGGGCTCTCGGATCTCAGTCAAACGGGCAAAAAGCCGAAATGATGGAGAGCAAGGTTTTTCCAGCGCGCTCGGGCTGTCACCCAGGGAGTGGGCCGCGACCGTGCGAGTTCGAGATGAGCGCCGGCGCGATGCAGGCGCGTGCGCGATAGAGGTAGAGCTTCGTGAACATCGGAGATCGGTCACCGTGGTAACCCACCAGGGCGCGCAGGAGCCCCGCTCGAGCCGGGGCATCCGGGGATGGTTGACGGATTGGTTGACTCGCTACATGTCCGAACCGATCCGCCATTACGACCTGCGCGGTCGCAACGATTTCGACCAGCTGAAATCGACGATCCGCAAGGGAGACGTGCTGCTCATCGATGGTGACCAACGCGTCTCTTCCGTCATCAAATATCTCACGCGAAGCACGTGGTCACACGCTGTTCTGTACATTGGAGACGAGTTGTTGCGGCGAGGGGGAGACCTCGAGCGGAGCACTCGCGAAAACTTTGGAGATTCCGCCGATCATCTCATCGTAGAGGCTCTTTTCGACGGCGTCGTCGTTTCGCCCCTCGAGAAGTACATCGACTACAACGTTCGTATCTGCCGGCCCCATCGACTTCGATCCGATCATCTGAAGGTCGTTCTCGACGATGCCGTGGCGGCGATCGGTTGGCGTTACGACCTGCGCAACATCCTCGACCTCGCTGTTCATCTGGTTTTCGTCTCGCTTCTGCCTGGGAGGCACCGCGAGGAGGCTCTACGCTTTGGCAGCGGTGCCTCGAGCCAGGTGATCTGTACGAGTTTGCTCGGGCAACTCTTCCACAAGGTGGGTTTTCCGGTACTTCCGTCCATCACCTATCCGGAAGGGCCGGATGCCTCGGAATCCGGCTCCCGGAGGTGGCGCTGGTCGCCGTTCTCGCGCAGGCGCGGGAACAACCATCGGGCTCTCTATCGCCGCCGCCACCCCACCCTGCTTGCGCCACGGGATTTCGATCTCTCTCCGTATTTCGAGATCGTGAAGTTCAACCTCTTCTCGGAGAGAAACTTCGATTACAACCGGATCGAATGGCTTCCGGAAGTCGAGCATTCGGAGACGATCGCCGACGATCCCTGAGGTGATAACCGCCCAACTCTTCGATTCGCAGACCCGGTGAGGCCCGCTCGTCAATGCGCAGCCAAGCGGCAAGAATCTTTCTCGCAGCGGCAAAAAAGCGCTCAAGGGTGCGCACCGCTGGTCGTTGAATAGGAGGTTCCAGTCAAACCAGGGGGGGTGAGGCTGTGGACATAGCGCCCCGGGACCGGAAGGTCCTGGGGCGTACTTGTATCTCGGAACGACTCAGGCCGGCGGCGGTCGCACCCCGCGCTCGATTGCTTCTATCTGCATGAGGTCGGCCTCGCGCGGGCTCGATGAATCGCTATGACAGGGCGCTGGCGATTTTGAGTCGGTCTTCATCACCGATTGGGTCTTGCGCGCCAGTCGGTGAATTTCGCTCGCATCCAGCACGCCGCGCTTCTCGAGGATTTCCTGCTGCTCGGGAGTCAGAGCCGCGCTGACCTTGGCGTGGTCCCACGCGTAGCCCTCGTCGTTGCCGCTGATGAATTCGACGATTTCCTTGCTGATGCGGACGGAACACCAATCGTGCCCGCACATCGCGCAGAAGTCGGTATCGACATCGAGGTCTTCGTCGTGAAAGGCGCGCGCCGTATCTGGGTCGAAGCTGAGTTCGAAGTGCTTCTCCCAATTCAGTGCTGCGCGCGCCTTGGTGAGTTCGTCGTCGCGGTCTCGCGCCCCCGGTACTCCGAGTGCCACGTCTGCCGCGTGAGCGGCAATCCTGTAGGCCACGCACCCCTGCTTGACATCGTCGCGCTTCGGCAGGCCCAGGTGTTCCTTCGGGGTCACGTAGCAGAGCATCGACGCGCCGTGATAGGCAGCGGCGGTTGCGCCGATGCAACTCGTGATGTGGTCGTAGCCCGGGAAGATGTCCGTTACGAGCGGCCCGAGTACGTAGAAGGGGGCGCCGTGACAGAGTCGTCGTTGCAATTTCATGTTGAACTCGATCTGATCGAAGGGAACGTGACCGGGTCCTTCCACCATGACCTGGCAACCGTTCGCCCAGGCGCGCTCGGTCAACTCTCCCAACGCCTGGAGCTCCGCGAGCTGGGCCGCGTCCGTCGCGTCCGCTAGGCCGCCTGGTCGGAGTCCGTCGCCGATCGAGAAAGTCACGTCGTAGCGGCGCATGACGGCGCAAATTTCGTCCCACAGCCCGTACATCAGGTTCTCGCGTTTGTGGTGGAGCATCCACTTCGCGAGCAGGGAGCCGCCGCGGCTGACGATTCCGATCACGCGCTCTCGCACGAGCGGAATGTGCGCGGCGAGGACGCCCGCATGAATCGTGAAGTAGTCGACGCCCTGACGGGCTTGGTGCTCGAGTGTTTCGAGAACCATGTTCGCATCGAGGTCCTCGATCTTGCGCCCGATGATCATCGAGTAGATGGGGACCGTTCCGATCGGCACGCTGGAATTGCGAAGGATCGCGTTCCGCGTTGCATCCAGATCACCACCGGTCGATAGATCCATCACGGTATCGGCCTTCCAGCGCTGCGCCCAGCGAAGCTTTTCGACTTCCTCATCGGTGCCGCTGCTCACGGGTGACGCGCCCATGTTCGCATTGACCTTGGTGAGGCTGGCCCTGCCAATGCACATTGGATCGAGCCCGCAGGCCAGATGGTTGATGTTGGCGGGAATTACCATGCGGCCCGCGGCTACCTCATCGCGCACAGCCTCGGGTGAGAGGTGCGGCTCGCGCTCAGCGACCCGGCGCATCTGAGCGGTGATGGTTCCAAGCCGCGCGTGTTCGAGTTGAGTCACCGGTACGAAGGATTCCGGGGCCACCCAGCGATCGCCTTCACGCGTCCAATCGGCGGGCATGAAATCCCAGGCCGTCTTGTCAGATGGTGCGGGCATGCCCGGTGTGTCGGGGGAGCTGAAACTGAGGGGGCCGCCGATCTGGCTCTTGTTCGCAAAACTTCCAGGCGTGGTGCCTTCGCCGCGCGAAGACGGGTTGCCGCCGACGGCGGGTAGCTGGTAGTGCTGGTTGGAGGGGAGCGGTCCGGGATCGCTGGCCATCGGTTGATACTCCTTGCGTCTAGAGTCCTTCGCGGACAGTGGACGAATCCGCTTGGGTAGTACCACCCAGCGGGCTGGGGCGGAGTCTTTGCGGGCGGGCGGCCGAATGGCTGTGAGCCGTTTCCTACGCTCGTGCGAACGAGTTCAGGTTCGAAGGGTCTTTCTCAGGCTCGGCCCACGTAGTTCGTTTGGCCGACCACCCCCAGGCTCCGCATTTCGGGGCACTCTACCACATTTCCAGAATTGCGAAGCCGATCGCGTAAAAATGCTAGATCGAAAAGTCTGCGTTCCTCCCGGTGCTAGGGTTTCCGAATGAAATTGCGGCCGGCGCTATTGATGTTCGCTTTGATTACTACCGAGGGCTGCGATCGGCGCATGGAGCCCTTCGTACCGGGTGAAAAACCACAGGCTCCCGACCTTGCGAAGATCTTTCCCGCGGGTGCGGATCGGGCTGCGAGGTCCGCTGGCGATCTGCCGACTCCACCCGAGCGTGGAGCACCGCCGGTTCAGGAGCAGGTTGCGCCAATCCAGGGCACGATTGAACTTGCGCCCGAATTCGCGGAGCGCGTTCCCCCGAACGCTGTTTTGTTCTTGATGGCGCGTCGCGCGGAGGGCGGCCCTCCCGTCGCCGCTCAGCGCATCGACGACTTGCAGTTTCCGCTCGCTTTCTCAATTGGCCCCGAGGATCGCATGATGGCAGCCGTCCAGTTCGCGGGCCCGCTGATCATCTCGGTGCGGATCGACGCCGATGGCAACGCGACGACCCGTGGCGTAGGGGATCTGCTGGGGACCTCAGCGAAGGGGCACGAACCCGGCGATCGCGGAGTTCTCGTTCGGATCTCTGAAGTGCAGACTGTCGCGTCCGCGGCCGGCGGACCGCCAGCTCCCGCGGCCGGTGCGCCGCCTATCGCGGCGACCGGTTCGAATGCTGGCGCGATCGAGGGAACCCTCGAACTTGCACCCGATCTCGCGGGGCGGGTACCGCCCGGTGCGGTGCTGTTCATCGTCGCCCGCACCGCGCCAGGCGGACCGCCTCTCGCCGTGGTGCGCGTCGCGGATCCGAGCTTTCCGCTGCAGTTTTCGGTCGGCCCAGACGATCGGATGATTCAATCGATGCCGTTCGCGGGCGAAATTCTGCTCAGCGCTCGCGTTGATGCCGACGGAGATGCGATGACCCGAAGCCCCGGCGACCTTCGAGGTGCGTCTGGGATTCCCAACGCGCCGGGTGATCGCGGTGTAATGCTGCTGATCGACGAAGTGCTCTAGTCCGATCGACGCCGTGATCGGGCGCGATCACCGAAGCGCCACGACAATTTCGACTCCCGCCCTGGCGCCTGAATCAGGTCTGCGGGGTCGCTTTTCGATCGCTGGTAGCGTTCGCCGACTGGGTGCCCGGTGAGTCATGCTCCCTCTGGTAGAAGCGGATGATGTCTCGGTAGCCAATGTGTCCCAAAAGCTTACTTTGACCCTCGGTCGTTTCGACGATCGGAAGCTTGTCGAACTCTCGTTCGCCAAAGAACTCGAGTGCCCGGATCAGATTGTCGTCTGGGCCCAAGAATACCGTGCGTCGGTTGACGAGATCGAGGGCGAGTACAAACGAACCCAGCTGCTCCCGGTCGCCGCTGTCTCCGAGGTCGCTCAGCGAAACCAGCCCGCAGAGTTCACCCCGGTCATTCTCCAGGAGCAGGTCGCTCTCGCCGTTTTCGAGTGCGATGGATTCGACTTCCGCGAGTGGTAGATCGGGCGAGACGATGGCCGATCGTTTGTAGACTCCACGCATTGCGTCGCCGATGGTCATGCGCTTGAGGATATTGGGATTCATCTCCCAGAGATGCGCCTTGGTGGAGAACTTGTTGTCGACCTGGGTGGTGTAGATCGACCAACGTCGAGACGTCACGAGTGCGACGAGCGCAACCACCATCAACGGGGGCAGTAACTCGTATGCACCGGTCAGCTCGCAAACCATCATCAGCGACGCAATTGGCGCGTTGGCCACTCCGGCGAAGAACGCCCCCATGCCTACGACGACGAAGGGCGTTATGTCGGGAACGAGTTCGGGGAAGAGTTGGTGGCTGAGCGTTCCAACGCATCCGCCCAGCATGGCGCCGATGAACAGACTGGGGGCAAAGACGCCGCCGGAACCGCCTGACGAAATGGTGAACGAGGTAGTGACGATTTTCAGCAGGGCCAGCGCTCCGAGAAATCCGACGGTGGCTTTGATTCCACCGATGGATTGCCCCAGGATCAGCTGCTGCAAATAGCCGAAGCCCTGGCCCATTGCCTGCGGATACGCGAAGCCCACGATCCCAACCAGAAGGCCACCGATCGGCGGAATGAGGTACTTGTTGATCGGTAATCGATCGAAGAAGACGCGCTTCGAACCATGCAGGAAGTTTACGAAGAGGAAGCCGCCTCCCGAGCACGCGAGGCCCAGTATGACGTAGAAGAGTAGTTGAATGGGCGAGTGGAAGGGATCGCCTTCGTATGAGAAGACGTGCTCGAATCCGTTGACAGAACAAAACAGCGTATAGGCGGTGACGGACGAGAGAATCGCAGGCAGGAGCGCGTCGGTCTCGAGATCTTCCTTGTAGAGCACCTCGACAGCCGTGAGTGCACCTCCGAGCGGCGCTCGAAAAATTGCACCGAGCCCCCCTGCTGCCCCTGCCACCATCATCGTGCGGCGCGCGCGTGCTCCCATCTTCAGGTAGCGCCCAACGGCCGATCCGATTCCCGCGCCGATCTGTGCGATGGGCCCTTCCTTTCCGGCGCTGCCCCCGGACGAAATCGTCGCAAGCGTGGCCAGTGACTTCACCCAGGGCACGCGACGACGCATGGACCCGGCCTTGTTGTGGAATGCATCGATATAGCCGTCGGTCCCGGTTCCTTCTGCTTCGGGCGCGAAGGTCTTGACGAGCAAGCCCGAAATCAAACCGCCCGCGACCGGCAGCAACAGCAGCAGCCAGCGGCGTGTGGGTCCGACGGGTGTCGTGGAATGGGACGCCTCTCCTTGGAGCGGCGGTATGGGGAGGCGCGCCCAGGTTCCCATCGTGAGGTCGATGGCCGCGTGAAGGAGTTCGTTGAAGACGATCGCGCCGAGCCCGGAGAGCAATCCGATGACGATGGAGTACAGGTAGATCGTACGCGGATTGATGCCCGTAAAGAGCCCCTGCAACCCGCGAAAACGCCGAACCGTACTCAATCGAATCTCCAATCGCCGGCGCATACTAGCAGCCTGCGTGGCCCGATTAGGCCGATTGTCATGCTAGTGTTCGGTCCGAATCCGATGGCCACGTCACGCGCGAAGAATCGATCAGGAATGCGCTCACGAATGGAGCTGGGCGATTTTCTGGTCGCCTACCTGCGCCGCGCCGGCGTTCGGCACATATTCGGCCTTCCGGGTGACCTTGTTCTCGGGCTCTTCCACCGCTTTGGCCGCGCGCGGGATCTAGAAGTCGTCACCTTTTCCCACGAACCGGCAGTCGGATTTGCGGCGGACGGCTACGCACGCAGCACCCGAAGGCTGGGCGTGGTCTGCGTCACCTATGGGGCGGGTGGCCACAACGTCGTGAACCCGGTTGCGGGCGCCTACGCGGAGAAGGTTCCGCTGCTCGTCGTCTCCGGTGGCCCCGGTGCTGAAGAATCGAGCATCGCGGCCGTTCACCACCAGGTGAAGGACATCGAGGCGCAATGTCGAATCTTCGCGGAAGTCACCTGCTCGGCAAAGATCCTGAAGCATCCGGAGCGCGCCGCGGAAGAGATCCACGAGCTCGTTGGCGCAATCTGGGCGGAGAGTCGGCCCGGCTACCTTGAAATCCACCGCGATCTCGTGGATCTGCCGATTCCCGTGCCGAAGCACATCGTGGAGTGGGACGGCCGCTTCCAGGCGCGAAAATCGGACGCCCGAAAACTGAAGGAGTCGATCGCGGATGTCGCCGAACTCATTCGGGCCGCGAAGAATCCGATCCTGATCGGCGGCGTGGAGTTGTATCGGGAACGCGCCGAGCGCTCCTTCCAGAAACTCGCCGAGAAACTTGGCGCACCCGTTGTGACCACGATTCTCGCCAAGGGTGTTTTCCCGATGGATCACCCGCAGCATATGGGGATTCACGTAGGCACCTTCAGCGCGCGGGAGATCAACAAACGCGTGCGCGAAGCGGACCTCGTACTCGCGCTTGGGACACAGCTTACGGACCTGAATCTCGGCGCCACCAAGCCACAGGTACGACGAGACCGATCGGTCTGGGCGACCGATCAGCGCGTGAACGTGTCTTTTCATAGTTACACCGACGTGATGTTGAAAGATTTCGTCGATGGGCTCGTCAAGGAGCGCCTTCCCCGGCGCCGCGAGAAGATCGTCTACTACGACAATCTAAAGCGCGGTGACCGGAGTGCAAAAAAGAAGCTCTCCATCAACGACATGCTCGTCGAGGTTGATGATTTTCTCGCCGAGCACGTTGGTTACGATGTCTTTGCGGAATCCGGTGACATGCTCTTTGGCGGCCTAGAGGTCTCGCCGCGAAAAGGCGGCCTCTACTACGCACAGGGTTATTACGCATCGATGGGATTTGGGATCCCCGCGGCGCTCGGAGTCCAAATTGGAACCGGCCGCCGGCCGCTGGTCCTCTGCGGAGACGGCGGCTTCCAGATGACCGGTTCGGAGATCTCCCACGCGCCGCGCCTCGGTCTTTCGCCGATCGTGGTCCTCGTCAACAACGCGGGCTGGGGGATCTTCCGCCCGGTAACGCCGAAGCAGGAGCTGCTCGATCTGCCCCCCTGGCCGTTCGCCAAACTCGCGGAGTGCTGGGGTGGCGTTGGCATGCGCGTGACGACTCCGACCGAACTCAAGGTTGCACTACGCGACGCACATGCCACCGAGGGTTTCGTGATCATCGACTGCATCGTGCCGAAGCACGACGCCTCGCCGATGAGTCGCCGCTACATCCGTCAAAGCGCCCGCAAGGGCAGCGGCTAGTTGGCGAATCCTTCGGATTCGCTTTCGGCGTCGAGACCTGACGGTCTCGTCTTGTTGGCGAATCCTTCGGATTCGCTTTCGGCGCCGAGACCTGATGGTCTCGTCTTGTTGGCGAATCCTTCGGATTCGCTTTCGGCGCCGAGGTCTCTGGGTCTCTTCTTGCGGATGAACCTACGGGTTCGAGGGTGGTGGTTGTTCGCCGTCGACGGCTGTGATGCGGACGGCGGGTGGAATGAGTAGAGGGATCGTACAACCGAGGAGCAGCGCGCCAATTCCGCCCACGAGGTAGGGGGCGTCAGGTCCCGCGTTCGTGAACAACCATCCTGCGCCGAGATACGAGCAGATTCCGCCGATGCCCACGCCGACCATTGCGAGCAGGGCCTGGCCGGTCGAACGCAGGCGCTCGGGAACTATCGCCTCGACGTAGAGCGGGGTACCCAGCAGTAGGCCTGCGACGGTGATGCCGTGGAGGATCTGGGCGGCGAAGATCCAGCCGAGGTCCGAACTCAAACCGCAAATCAGCCACCTCAGGCCGCCCGCGATCACCCCGGTTGCGAGCAGTCCCCGCGCTCCAATGCGTGCGACTGTCTCTCCGAGCAGCGCGATCACGGGGATTTCGACAATCAACATCGGAATCCACATCCTGCTCACCGAGTCCAGGCTCCCGCCGTGCGCGCGCACGAAGAGCGGAAACAATCCCATTGGGCCCCGCAGGAAGAAGTACGCGAGCAGTGCGAAGATGAGTAGGCGCACGAAGGGTCGGTGGCGCATCAATCGGCGCCAGTCGCCGCGCGGCGCACGCACCGCGAGCGCGTCGGTCTGCGGGAGTTTCCGCGCGATCAGAGCGCAGATCAAAACCATCAGCCCCGCCCCGAGGAACATGATTTCGAGCCCCGGTTCCGACGGCCCTCCTTCGTGCGCGACGAGGCCGCGCAGCGATTGCCAGCCGTGGAGTACCGGCGGGAAGAGAACGACCAGGGCCAAAAATCCGATCGTCCCCCAAACTCTCGTCAGGCCGAACGCGTGGCGGTTGGAATCGCGCGTGAGTGCGAGTGTGACTGCGACGCTGGCCGGGATCAGCGCAACCGAAAAACACGCGAGTATGGCCGTACCGAACAACAGCCAAACGAATCCCTTCCAGAAGAAGAGCGCCGCGTAGCCGATCGCTGTGCCCGCGGCCAGGAGCGTGAGAATCCGCGATCGCGATCCCGTTCGATCTGCGAACTGGCCCCAGAAGGGTTGCGCGAGCAACCCAACGGTTGGCAAAACGGCGTAGACGATGCCGACTTGGGTGGGATCGAGGCCCGCGTTTTCATGAAGATAGAGACCGTAGTAGGGGAAAAATACGCCCAGCCCGCCGAGGCTGAAGAACCAGATGGCGCCCATCGATGAGGAAGAGAGAGGTCGCGGCACGGTGAAGAGAATGCCGCTTAGCGTTCGGCGTCGCTCACCCGGTCGAGAATCACGTCGATGAGCGCGTCGTGGCCTCCGAGGGGTTCGCTGATTCGGATCTGAATGTTCGGGTGCCGACTCGATGCACGCCCGACCTGCTCAGGGATGTCTTCGGAGGTGTGGCGGCCGGGCCCGAGAAAAAAGGGATGCACGACGATCTGGGTTGCGCCCTTTCCCACGCAGGTGTCGATCCCTTCGGCGATATTGGGCTCTGTGATTTCCAGATGTGCGACTTCGACGATCGATTCGGGTGTGCGCTTGCGGACCTGTTCCGCGACAGCGTCGAGCAGCGCGTTGGCTTCGTCGCGGCGGCTGCCGTGGTCGACGAGCAGGATTGCGCGTTTCACCGAGCGCTCGCCGCGCGCCCCAGTGCCTGCTCGAGATCTGCGCAAAGATCGTCGGCATGTTCAATGCCGACGGAAAGTCGAACGGTTGCTTCGGTGATCCCCTTGCTGCGTTTTACTTCGGGCGCGAAGGCCCCATGGCTCATCGTCCACGGGTAGCCGATCAGTGATTCCACACCGCCAAGGCTCTCGCCGAGCGAAAAGTACCGGGTGCCTTCCGCGAAGGCTTTCGCGGCAGGCTCGCCGCCGACCAGGTCGACCGTCACCATCCCTCCGAACCCGCGCATCTGGCGCTTTGCGAGTTCGTGGCCCGGGTGATCGGCGAAGCCCGGATAGTGGACGCGCTGCACCTCTGGTCGTTCGCGCAGGAATTCCGCCACCTGTTTCGCGTTTACCTCGTGCTGGCGCATCCGTAGTGCGAGTGTTCTGACACCACGGAGCGTGAGCCAGGCATCCCAGGGGCCCGGGACGCCTCCGCTCGCATTCCGGGTGAATCGAAGTCGCGTCGCAATCTCTTCGTCATCGACCACCAATGCTCCGCCGATCACATCAGAATGCCCACCAATATATTTCGTGGTGGAGTGCGCGACCACGTGCGCGCCAAGTTCGAGAGGATTTTGCAGATAGGGACTCGCAAAGGTGTTGTCTACCACGAGTGTCAAGCCTTTACGGCGTGCGATTTCAGCACAAGCCGTAATGTCGATCATGCGCAACATTGGATTCGTGGGACTCTCGATCCAGAGCATCTTCGTCTCGGAGTCGATGGCGCTCTCGATTTCAGCGAGAACAGTGGCATCGACGAACGAGAAGCGAACCCCGAAGCCGGTCATCACCTTCGTGAACAGGCGGTAGCTTCCCCCGTAGAGATCGTCGCAGACGACTACGTGATCTCCCGCGGACAGCAACTGCATCACGCCGTGGATCGCCGCCATCCCCGATCCGTAAGCGAGGCCGAAGCGGCCGCCTTCGAGTGACGCCAGGGCGGCTTCGAGAGCGTCGCGCGTCGGGTTGCTGATGCGCGAGTACTCGTAGCCGCGGTTGGTGCCGATTGCGTCTTGGGTGAACGTCGCCGTCTGATAGATGGGCACGATCGTCGAGCCCGTGGCTTCGTCAGCGTCTTGCCCGACGTGGATGGCTCGGGTCTCGAAATGGGGATCGTCTGCCATCGCCTCTCGCTCTCTGCCGGCTCGCTGATTGCAGCGTCGGTTCACGCGGCGCGCGCACCGCTCAGACACGCGCTAGCGGCGGATCATACGCGACCGCTGTCGCGGGTCAAAACGCCGTGAGCGGCGGATATCGGCTGAATTTCATGGGTCGCGTCATTTGGCCACGCCCTCCGCCTTCGATACATTTGCCCAGTCATGCCTACCGCCGGCATTCTCGTCATCGGAAACGAAATTCTCTCCGGCAAGGTCGTCGACGTGAACTCGCCCTATCTCTGCGAGCGGCTGCGGGAGCTAGGAGTTGATGTCGAGCGCATCGTCACGATTCCGGATGTGATCGAGACCATTGCGTCCGAAGTCAAGGAGATGAGTGAGCGCTACGACTATGTCTTCACTTCGGGTGGGATCGGCCCGACACACGACGATCTCACGATCGAAGGTGTGGCAGCTGCCTTCGGGCGCCCGGTCGAAATCGACAAGAGCCTCGAAGAGAAAATCCGCTTGGCGGTCGGGAAGGATTTGAACGAGGGCCAGCTCAAGATGGCGAAGGTTCCAGCGGGCGCGATGCTGATCGATTCCGGCGACAAGTGGTTTTCACTGGTCGTCATCGACAATGTCTACATCTTTCCGGGTATTCCAGAGGCGCTCCGCAAGAAGTTCGAGGCGGCGAGCGACCGCTTCAGCGGCATCCCCTACATACTCAAACAGGTGTACGTCAAGGACAGTGAGAGTGATATTGTTGAAATCCTCAACGCCCTGCTGGAGGCGTTTCCGAATCTGGTGTTGGGTTCGTATCCGAAGCTGCGCGAGGCGTCTTATCAGGTGCTTCTCACGCTCGAGTCTCGAGATGTGGACTACGTTCAGCGCGCCCTGGATCGGCTACTGGCCGATTTACCAGCAGGCGCAGTACACAAGGTGGAGTGACTGGACCCCGTCACGCGCGACCCGCTGCTCAAGCTCTACGCCTACGTGCACCCCTTGTGGATGGTCGCGAGCCTTGGATTTGTGGCGCTCGCACTGAAAGCTGGCCTGCGATTGCGACGCGCTCGATTCGGACGAGAGCCGGTTACACCGGGCTTGCTTCGCACCCATCTGCGCGTCGCGAAACCTGCGGTCGTGCTCATTTGCGTGGGTTTTCTCGCCGGCCCGATATCCGTTTTATGGCTACGGGGTTGGGAGCCGTTCACGACATTCCACGCCTGGCTCGGGACTCTCGCAGCTGCGCTGTTCGTCGCGGTTGCCGTTCTCGGGACGCGCCTGGAAAGGCGCATCGGTCGCCCGGTAAATGCGCACGCGATTCTCGCGAGCCTCGCCGTGCTCGTGGCCGCAGTTGCGGTCGTGGCGGGCTTGGTGCTGCTTCCGTGAACCGCTCCGCTGGATTTCGGCGCTTCGACCTATAGAGCGTCAACGGTGCGTTGGCGCAACCAGTGGTCTGCGAGTACGAGGCAGACCATCGCTTCGACGATCGGGACGGCGCGCGGCAAAACACACGGATCGTGACGTCCCTGGGCTTCGAGCGTCGTTGCCTTGCCGTCTCTCGTCACGGTTTGCTGCGCCTGCGAGATCGTCGCCGTCGGTTTGAAGGCGACGCGCACGACGATCGGTTCTCCGTTGCTGATACCACCCTGGATTCCACCGGAGCGATTGGATTCCGTGTGAGGCCTGCCGTCTTTTCCGGGTACGAAGGGGTCATTGTGTTCGATCCCCGTCATGCGAGTACCCTCGAAGCCGCTCCCGACCTCGAAGCCCTTCGACGCGGGCAGCGACATCAGCGCGCTTGCCAATTCGGCCTCGAGTTTATCGAAGACGGGTGCGCCCAATCCCGCTGGAACGCCGCGTGCGACGCATTCGACCACACCGCCGAGCGAATCACCCCTGGAGCGCGCTGCGTCGATCCGGTCGATCATTTCAGCAGCGGCCGCGGGGTCTGGGCAGCGCACGAGGTTCGATTCGATTCCCTCCAGCGTCACGTCTGCCGGGTCGATCTTGGCCTCGACTTCGTGGATGCGGCGCACCCAGGCCAGCACCTCGATACCCGCCGTAGTGCGGATGAGCTTGCGGGCGATTGCGCCTGCAGCCACCCGTCCGACGGTCTCCCGCGCGCTCGCTCGGCCGCCGCCCTGCCAGTTGCGGATACCGTATTTGGCCTCGGTCGTGTAATCGGCGTGAGAAGGGCGGTAGAGATCTTTCATATGTTCGTAGGCGGCAGGCCGCGCGTCTTGGTTGCGAACGACGATGGCAATCGGCGTGCCCAGCGTCTGCCCTTCGAACACCCCAGAGACGATTTCAGCCTGATCGGCCTCCTGGCGCGGCGTGGTGATTCGGCTCTGCCCAGGCCGTCGCCGATCGAGATCTGCCTGGATTTCCTCCAGCGAAATCGGTAGCCGCGGCGGACATCCATCCACCACCACGCCCACCGCCCCCCCGTGGCTCTCGCCAAACGTGGAGATTCGAAAGATCTGCCCGAAGCTGCTGCTCATGGCCCCGGAGGATAGCAGTCGCGTCGCGTCAAGTAGGCACCGGCGAGTTCGCGCAACCGCTCGCCTCCAAAGCTCGGATCGTGACCCGCGTGGACCACCCGGACGGGAAGCTCGCGCAATCGCTTCATCGTGCGCACGTAGTCCTGGATATTGCTTTCGGGAAGCTCGTCTAGCAGCGGGCCGTCGTAGATTGCGTCTCCCGAAAAGAGCGTCTCGGTTGTCGCTTCGAAGAGCCCGATGCTGCCGGGTGAGTGGCCGGGCAGGTGCAGGACCTCGAAGTGCCGATCGCCGAGATCGATGATGTCGCCCTCGTCCACGGTGCGGGTTACCGAAGTGGGCGTGACGCGATACTCGGCGGGGTCGAATCCTTCGGGTACCGCGGTCACCAATGTCTCGGGCACGTCGTACCCCGCGCTTCGCAGACCATCGGCGATCACTCCCATGTCACTCGCGTAGAGGCCACCCGCCTCGTCGAAGTTGGCCATCTTGGGGGCCTCGATTCGGTGCATCACCCGATTCTCGAACTCGTGAAGCCCACCGACGTGGTCGTAGTGGATGTGGGTCGCTACCGCGATGACTTCTTTTTGAAGCAGGTCTTTGGCAGCAGCCGTAAGCGATGCAATTCCAAGGCCCGAGTCGATCATCGCGTCGCGATCACGCCCGCGCATGTGCCAGATGTTGCAACGCACAAGCGGGTCGACATGGGGTTCCCAGAGCAGTGTGATCTCATCATCGATGCGCTTGCGTTCGAACCAATGGTCGGCGATCGGTAGTCCCATCTACCCACTCCCTGCAGCCCGTCCAGGTAGCTTTGACCTCTGCCGTGGGGCTGTCAATTCGCCGCCCGGTCTCTCGGAGAAAGGACCACGTCGAGGGCTTTGGCGGTCAGGGTGGCATGCGGCAGGGAGTGGAACGCGCGAGGAGAAATCCATTTATGGCCCGCAAAACCATCGAGCCGGATCCGATCCGTCGACGTAGTGGCTCGATAGATGTGGAGTGTCAATTTTCGGTGCGTGAAAACGTGTTGGATGGCGCCGACCGCGGACGCGCGGGTGATCTCGAGGCCCGCGCGTTCTCGCAACGTGCGCGTGAGACCCGTGCGCGGAGCTTCTCCAGCCGAGAGGTCGCCGCCGGGTAAATCCCACAGACCCGCGAGCAGGCCACGAGAAGGGCGGCGCACTGCGAGCGCCTTGCCGCGCCGAATCACGAGCGCTGCGACGGCCTCTACGATTCGCGCCGGTTTTTTGCGCATTTTGATGGGAAGCGATTCGGCATCGCCTTCATTCCGTGCGTCACAAGATTGAGATACCGGGCAGCTTTCGCAGCGCGGCGAGCGCGGCGTGCAGAGCGTCGCGCCCAGTTCCATCAACGCCTGATTGAGATCGCCCGGATGCGGCCCCTGGACCAGAATTCCCGCTTCTTTCCAGAGTCGTTCGACGACCGCAGGCCGACCGATGTCCTCTCGGATTCCAAGCAAGCGCGTGAGCACCCGTTTGACGTTTCCGTCGAGAACCGGCTCCGGTCGATCGAAGGCAATCGACGCCACGGCTCCTGCCGTGTATCGACCAATTCCGGGGAGTGACAGCAATGACTCTGCGTTGTCTGGAACTTTTCCGCCGTAGTTCTCGTCGATCAGGCGCGCCGCTGCCTGCAGGTTGCGCGCGCGCGAGTAGTAGCCGAGGCCCGCCCACGCTCCGAGTACATCGTCGGAATCGGCGGTCGCGAGCGCGTGCACATCGGGAAACAGGGCGAGAAAATTTTTCCAGTACGGGATTACGGTTTCGACGCGCGTTTGCTGGAGCATCGCTTCGGAAATCCAGATCGCGTAGGGGTCGCGAGTCTCCCGCCATGGCATTGCGCGCTTGTTGGCGCGATACCAGTCGAGTAGCCGTTGGCGCGTGCTCTTCACGTAGGTGCCGCCTGCACGCGCACGGATCCGCGTTGGATGCCTAGCGGTTCGGCGTCGCGAGGTGCACGTCGATGTGCGTCTTTACCCATAGGGGATCCCACCATTCGAGGGGTTCGACGTAGGTGCCTCCGAGGAGAATCGCGAAGTGGAGGTGATCGCCACCCGCGAGACCCGTTGCACCCGAAAGCCCCAGGGTGTCGTTCTTCTTCACACGGTCGCCTGCCGAAACGCCAATCGAAGAGAGGTGCGCGTAGAGGGAGAAGAGATTCATTCCGTGATCGATGATTACGGCGTTTCCGTAGATGCCGATGTCGCCCTCAAACACAACGACCCCTGAATTTGCTGCCTGGATGGGTGCGCCCGAGGTCGAAGCGAGGTCGTAACCATAATGCGTCGCGTTGGAGATTTTTTTCCCATCGACGAAATAGGAGCGCTGTTCCGCAAACCTGCTCGTCACCTTGGAGTTTTTGAGCTGGGTGAATGCTCCATTCCACAACTTCGACTGCGAAGGGCTTGCGATGAGTTCTCGAATTTTCGCCTCGTTGGCAGCGCGCAGCTCTGTGTTGATTTGATCGAATGCACGAGGTAGATCGTCCTGGGGAATTCCCGTGGCGTCCGCGAGGTCGCGTACCTTTGTTTCCAGGAATCGATTCGGGAGCGTGATGTTTGCATTCGGCAGGACGCGCTCCTTGAACTCGACTGGCCAGCTCGTGTTCGCGATATTTCCCGCCCGATCTTCCGCGATGACGACGATCTTCGGGTTCCGCGGCGAATCCGTGGGAATCGCAAAGAGCGCGAAACGGCGCCCCGATGCCGGGTCCCCACCCGGCGCCGGAAAGCCGCGGTAGAATTTCGCGCCAACCATCACGCCATCGCGCATCGTCTCTTCGTTGACCGAGTAGCTCACGGACCCAGAGCCACCGCGGGACACGTAGGTGAGGCCGCTCGCGACCTGTACGCGAGGCTTTTTGAGGTCGATTTTCAATGGGATCTCGAGCGCGGTCTCGTTCCCGCGGAAGCTGTTGCGCCACGACCAGTCGCGCACCGCCACCATCAGGCTTGCGTCGCCGTGAACGAGCCCGAGGGCCTTCGAGTCGATTTCGATCTCGAACCGTTCGGGAACGCCCGGCGCGTGGCCGCCGGTTCTCAGATCTCCTGGAAAGCTACGTTCGAATAGGAAGGACTCGCCGTCCGCTTGTCGCACGCTGATCCGGATCTCCCGTAGGCCGGATCCGAGATCACCGATCTGAAAGGCCACACTGCCGCTGCTCCCGATCAAGAGAGACGCGGGACCCTCCACGCTTGGCGCTTTTCCCTCGAAACGAGTCCAGACGAGCGCTCCGCCGCCTAGCAGCAGGGCCGTTAGCAAGACTCCGAGCCACCCTCTCCCCGTCACATTCCCCCCATTGGCACCGGTGTGATGAGTGGTCGCAGTCTATCAGACGCACCCGCGTATTGACGCCGCCGCGCGTCTCGCCGATCCTCAGCCCGCCTGAATCGAGGAGAGCACATGTCTTCGCTGCGTCGGATCGTGATGGTTCGCCATGGAGAAACCGAGGGGCAATCGAGCATCCGCTTTCACGGAAGCGCGGACGTCCGACTCAACGATGAGGGTCGGGCTCAGCTTCGCGAAACCGCGCGAAAGATGGGCAACGAGTTTTTTGATCTCGTCGCTGCGAGCCCCCTGCGGCGCGCCTGGGAGGGCGCAGTGATCGTTTCCCGTGGCGCACCCGTTCGGCTTTATTCCGACTTCCGCGAAGTTCACTTCGGCCACTGGGAAGGGATGACGGCCGAGGAAATCGAGGAATCGAATCCGGCGCTGTACCAGGATTGGCAGGCGGGCGCGGCGAACTTCGAGTATCCCGGTGGCGAACTCCGCGACGCGTTTCGCTCCCGTGTGGGGCGCGGGGTCGATGCACTGCTCGCGAGCGGCGCCACGTGTGTGCTCCTCGTCAGCCACAAAGGCGTGATCAGAACGATCGGTGAGCGGCTCTTGGACGCACCTTTGTCGGTGGATCTGGAACTCGGCGGCGTTGCTTCGGTCAGCCGGGGCGCCGATGGCCACTGGCACGAGGGTCGTCGCGGCAGCAACCCGCCTGGGCTCGAGGAATAGCCAGGAGATCCTTTCGTCCCATGATCGGCCTGTGCGGTGGGTAAGGCGTTCTGGAATTCGCAGCCTGGCGTCGAGCTCGCTCTCCCCTAACCCTCGTCGCTCTCGCGCAGCTGTGCGATTACGCTGAAATCCTCGAGTGTCGTGGTGTCGCCGACGGTTTCCTTGCCGCAGGCGATGTCGCGCAGCAGTCGCCGCATGATCTTGCCCGAGCGGGTCTTGGGCAATGCATCGGTGAAGCGGATGTCCGCGGGTTTTGCGATCGGGCCGATCTGCTTTGCGACGTGATCTCGCAGCTCCTTCACGAGCTTGTCATCGGAAGTCACTCCCCCCTTGGGAGTCACGAACGCGACGATCGCTGTGCCGGTGATGGCATCCGGTCGACCAACAACCGCTGACTCGGCGACCTTGGCGTGCGAGACGAGGGCGCTCTCCACCTCCATGGTCCCAATCCGATGCCCAGAGATGTTCATCACGTCGTCGATCCGCCCCATGATCCAGAAATAACCCTTGTGATCCCGGTGAGCGCCATCGCCCGCCAAGTAGACGTTCTTGAACTTGCTCCAATAAGTTTCCTTGAAGCGCTTCGGGTCGCCCCAGATGCCACGAAGCATTCCCGGCCAGGGCTTTTTGATGACGAGGAAACCGCCGTCCGGCGGATTCGCGGGATCGCCGTCTTTGGTGAATACCTCGGCGTCGATCCCCGGAAAGGGAAGGGTCGCAGAACCCGGCTTGGTTTCGGTCGCGCCGGGCAGCGGTGTGATCATGATTCCGCCCGTCTCGGTTTGCCACCAAGTATCGACGATCGGGCAGCGGCGACCACCGATCACGCGGTGGTACCACATCCAGGCCTCGGGATTGATGGGCTCGCCGACACTGCCGAGCACGCGCAGCGATGACAGATCGTGTTTCTTGGGGTGCTCGTCACCCAATTTGATGAAGGTTCGGATTGCCGTTGGCGCGGTGTAGAAGACGGTCACCTGATGGCGTTCGATGATGTCCCAAAATCGGTCCGGTCCCGGATGGGTCGGGACGCCTTCGTACATCAGGGTCGTCACACCGTTGGCAAGGATTCCGTAGATCACGTAGGAGTGCCCCGTCACCCAACCGATGTCGGCCGTGCACCAATACGTGTCGGTGTCGTTCAGATCGAAGATCGCCTTGGCGGTTGTGGTGACATGGGTGAGGTAGCCGCCGGTGGTATGGAGAATCCCCTTGGGCTTTCCCGTCGTTCCACTCGTATAGAGAATGAAGAGAGGGTGCTCGGCGTCTAGCTTCGCCGGAGCACATTTCGGGCTCGCATCCTCCATGATTTCGTGCCACCAGTGATCGCGCCCAGACTTCCATCTGACTTTCTCGCCGGTTCGCCGGACGACGACGACGTGCTTTACCGAGTCGATACCCTCGACGGCTTCGTCTACGGCTGGTTTCAGCGCGTGAGGTGATCCCTTCCGGTAGCCGCCGTCTGCAGTCACGACGACGTTTGCGCCCGCATCCTCGATGCGATCGCGAAGTGCCTCGGCCGAGAAGCCTCCGAACACCACGCTGTGAACCGCGCCGATTCGGGTGCAGGCGAGGATCGCGATTGCGAGCTCGGGAATCATTGGCATGTAGATCGCAACGCGGTCGCCCTTCTTTACGCCAAGCCCCTTGAGGGCGTTCGAGAACCGGCACACCTCGCGATGCAACGCACCGAATGTGAGCACTCTCGTGTCGCCGGGCTCCCCCTCCCAGATGATCGCGGCCTTGTTTCGCCGCCAGGCGTTCTCGCCGACCAGGTGTCGATCGAGGCAGTTGTAGGAGACGTTCAACTTGCCACCCACGAACCATTTTGCAGCAGGGGGCTTCCACTGCAGAACCTTCTTCCAGGGGGTGAACCAGCTGACGTTCTCTTTCGCCATCTTTGCCCAGAATTTTTCCGGGCTCTTTGCTCCAAGCTTGCGGAGTTCGGCGACGGTTCGCTTGTTCCAGTTGGCGTTCTTGGCGAACTCGGGGTTCGGTTTGAACGTGCGCTTCTCTTTCAATAAGGATTCGATGTCAGCCATAGCGCTCCCGCCCTCTGAATCGGATTCTTCGGGGTTTTGTCGATGATTTTCGGGTTCAGCGAGCTGTGACGAGCGCCTCTACTTCTGCCGGATCTGTCGCGATGGATTCCGTCAGGTTCTCGCAGCCGTCTTCGGTGATTGCGAGATCGTCTTCGATGCGCACGCCGATGCCGCGAAATTCCGCGCTTGCGTCCTCGTCGTCAGCAGCCACGTAGATTCCGGGCTCGACGGTGAAGACCATGCCCGGTTCGAGGGGTCGGTGAGTGCCATTCGATCCATAATGGCCGACGTCGTGAACGTCGAGGCCGAGCCAGTGGCTCGTCTTGTGCATGTAGAAACGGCGATAGGTCTCTTTTTCAATCAGGTCATCGACGTCGCCCGAGAGGAGTTTCAGATCAACGAGGCCTTCTACGATGGCGCGAACCGAGGCCGCGTGCACGTCCACGAGGGTTTTGCCAGGCGCGCATTGGTCGATCCCTGCGCGGTGCGCGGTCAGGACAACGTCGTAAATCGCGCGGCCCGCGGCAGTGTACCGTCCGCCGATGGGATAGGTGCGGGTCACGTCCGACGCGTACCCTTCTAGTTCGCAGCCCGCGTCGACGAGCACCATCTCTTGATCCCGGAGTTTCTCGCTGTTCGTCACGTAATGCAGAATCGTCGCGTTTCTTCCGCCTCCGACGATGGTGGTATAAGCGGGCCCTCGCGCTCCTAGACGTCGGAACGTGTACTCGATGGCCGCTTCGATTTCGTATTCGTAGGCGCCGCTCTTCGCGAACTTGGCACCCGCCTCGTGAGCTTCGCGGCTGATCGCCGAGGCACGACGCATGATGTCGAGTTCGGCGGGTTCTTTGAACATGCGCATCTCGTGAACGATCGAACGGGGGTCTGCGATTGCGTCCGCGGGAGCGGCTTCGCTTCGCGAGCGCAGGCGCATTCCCTCGAGGGTGTTCGTGATCGCGGAATCGATCGCCGGGTTGCGCCCGAGTACGTGGTAGATTTGCTTGGTTCGTCGGATGAGCGCCGGAAGTTGGGTGATGAACTCCGATTGAGAAAAGGCTTCGTCGGCCCCGTAAACTTCACGCGCGCCTTCGACGCCCGGTCGATGACCGGTCCAGATCTCCATTTCGCGGTTCCGGGGCTCGACGTACAGGGTGTACTCGGGTCCGCCATCGGTTCTCAGTACGGCAATCGCGTTCGGATGGTCGAAGCCCGTCAGATACCAGAAGTCGCTGTCCTGGCGAAACGGATACTCGGTGTCCCGGGAGCGCGTAGCCAAGCTCGCGCCTTCAAAAATCGCGACCGCGTCGGGACCCATGGCGTCGCGCACTCTCTTTCGTCGCTTTTCAAACACCCACTCATCTTACCCCGCATTTTCCGATCGGTCGCGGCATACCCGGGGAGCGGGAATTCACGCGCTGGCTCTCGCGCGAATCCTGCGGGCTCGCTTGCGGCGACGAGGCCGACTCGGTCCCGTGCTGGCTCGCGAGCCAGCAGATCTGCCGCGACTTCGGCCATCTCGCTAACGCGAGTCAGGCGCCGTGGGGATATCGCGGCAGACGACGCTGATGTTCGAGCAGTAGGTTGCGCAGATTCGGTCGCCTTGGGCGAACGCGCTGTAGTAGAGGCCGTCGTCTGCGAGCCGGGGAAGCCGGGTCGAGCGAACCTCGCTTGGCGGGTCGACGATGTGGACCCAGCCACTCCAACGCGAAACGATCACCCTTCCGTCCTCGCTCAACTCGATATCCTGAGCGAAATCCAAAGCCGTGGAAAAGGCGCCATCCAAGAGGATCCGCCGGCCGCCTTTCGCGCCCTCTCCCGGTTCGCTGACCCGTAACCACAGGTGGCGACCCTCGACCTCTGCGCGATAGCCCGTTCCGTCCGCAGCGAACGCGACGAACTGGATTTCGGGTTCGGATATCCGCAGCAGCTCTTCTCCCCGTTCGCTCAACACGTAGGTGTCATGGCGCTGCGGGTCTGTAGGATCGATCGGGAGTAGGTCGGTCGTGGCCCAGATGTCACCGCGTACCGGGTCAAAGGCGACCGTCTTCGGCGCGACCCGGTATCCGTCAGGGGCTCGAAGCGGGAAATCCGCAAGTAGCGTTCCGTCGGCGTCGAAGGACACGATGCTGCCGTCACCATTGTTCCCGAAAGCACTGCCGTAACGGGAGGCGAGCAGGCCACCGTCGGGTCCGAGCGCGAGTTCGTTGAGGCCAATGCCGAGGTCGGGGAGGCGGACGAACTGGCCGCTCTGCGCGTCCACGTAGCCGGCAGATTCGTAGAAGGTCGTGAAGTAGATCCGTCCGTTTGGATGAGCGAGAACGTCCCAGACTCCAGATCGATTGCCGGCGGTGCCCACTTCCAGTGGCTCGAGCATCCGCTCCCGACGCAGATCGAAGCGGCCGATGGCGACCGGCCCCTCCTCGAGCAGATCCGCCATCGGGTCGTTGCCGTGCGAGCGCATTGCGGACCAGAACGCCGACGTGCCGAAATAGAGTACGGCGTCGCGAGCGTCTCCATACCACGAGCAGTAGCGTTCGACGGAACTCGGCGAGTCATCGGTATGGATTCGGGATCCCTGCTCGTCACGTTCCGAATGTGCGCAACTGACGACCAGCATCAGTGTGAGCGCGATCGAGATCTCGAGGGTGCCGCCGTTTTTGGGGTAGGGCTGAAGTCGAAACACGCGGACAAACATTGAAACACTCAGCCGCGCGGTCGACTGATCTTCCGGCGTCGGCTCAGGACTCTTTCTGCGAAGAGGTGGCGTCCTGTTTCACCTTCGTGACTTCGGCTCCGAACTCTCGAATGAACCACCCCTTCAACTCCGTCACCTCTTGAAGATCGTTTTTTGACTTCGGATCCCGCCAGGCGATCGCTTCGAGCGTCGCGTTGGGACACAGTACGCCCGGATCGATATCCAACGCCGTCGCTTTTCCCGCGCGCCACTCCTTGAGGGCGGTCAGGCGGCGCTCACCCTGTCGGTCGAGTCTCCTGCTGCGGCTATTACTCGGCAGCTTCGGTATCGGTCCGTGTTCGGTTTTCTTGCCATCGCGGACGGCCGTCATCAATTCCCGTCCCATTCTTCGTTGAATGAGGTCGGTGATTCCCTTGATCTCCCGGAGGTCGGCTTGTTTGCGGGGCTGGCGCTCGGCGATCTCGAGCAGCGTGCGATTGCCGAGCACCTTGAAGGCCGGGCGGTCGAGCTCTCGAGCTCGCTTGTCCCGCACGAAGTAGAGCTCGCGGAGGATCGAAAGGCTCGTCGAGGGGAGCCGACGCGCGCCTTTGATCTTCAGGTAGCCGAGCTTGTCGAATTCGCGCTCGGGCCACTTGCGCCCGCACAGCGCATCGAATTCCTCTTGGGCCCACTTGCGGCGCTTGAGTGCGTCAAGCTCTTTCTTCAGCAAGGCGGTGAGTTCGATCAGGTAGAGCACATCGGACGCCGCGTAGCTGAGCTGCTTGGCGGACAGCGGTCTCGCCGACCAATCGGAGCGTTGCTGCTCCTTGGGTAAATTGACGCCGAAGTGTCGCTCCGCGATTCCGGCCAAACCGACGGATGGGTAGCCGAGAAGTTGCGCGCTGATCATCGTGTCGAAGAGATTGCGGAATTCGAAACCACAGTCGCGTTTGAGCACGAAGAGATCGTATTCGGCGGCGTGGAAGATCTTGCAAATGTCCGGCGAGGCAAAGACCGGCGCGAGCGGCGAGAGTTCCTTGGGCCCGCCGAGCGCGAGCGGGTCGATCAAATAGATCTGCTTGCGCGTGGCGACCTGAACCAGGCAGGTCTTGTCGAAGTAGTGATAGAAACTGTCGGCCTCGGTGTCGAAGGCGAGCAGTTTTTCACCCAACAGTTCCTGCGCGAGGCTGTCGAGGTCCTCACGCGTCTCTATAAGCTGAAAATCCGCCACCTGCGGCCTCTTTGCCGGTCTCATCAATGTTTTCGCTTCCCGAAGACGACGCACAAAATCGGGAGTCGGCCTGGAGGGCACACGACGCGAGGAGGGACTTGAGCGGCGCGGTTGACTGATCCTAGCCGAGCCCCGGCGACGGGGAAAGACGAGGCTCGGTTACCCTGGTCAAATGATCCGGGCCGGGGTGGGTATCTCAGTGGGGCCGGACGGCCCAGCGGCCGTCGAGAAGGCGGCCACGGCCGCTCTGGCTGGCGTGGGAGGTGCCGATCTCGCAATCCTTTTTGCGGCCCCGGCTTTTCCGACGGGTATCGAGCCCTTGCTGGCGGCTGCCGTCGATGTGCTGGGGACCTCGGCGATTGTCGGAGCCTCGGCCCACGGCGTACTCGGCGCGGGAATCGAGAGTGAAGGCCAGGCGGCGGTGAGCGTCATGGCGCTCAGTGGCATCGAGGCCGAGCCATTCTTGATTTCGGATGTCAGCGGCGACGAATCCGAGATCGGTGGCGAGATCGCCTCTCGAATCCCCGGTGGGCCTCGAAGCGAAGACCTCGTCGTGGTTCTGCCGGACCCGCGTCTGGACACCTCGGCACTCATTCGCGGTTTCGAAACCGCTTTGCGCCCCGCTCATGTCGTGGGGGCGGGCGCCGCCGATCCGTTCTTGAATTCGCCCGTGCAGTGGGTTGGCACGACGGTCGAAACCGAGTCCGTCGCGGGAGTCGTGCTGCGCGGCAGTGCCGTCCGAATTGGAGTCACCCAGGCGTGCCGCCCGACCACCGAATTGCTGACGGTCACCCGAACCCGGGGCAATTGGATTCTCGAACTCGACGGCCGGCCCGCTCTCGATGTGTATCGCGAGGCCGCTCTCGGAGCTTTGGCAGACGATCTGCAGCGGGCGGCGGCGTTCGTGCTCGTGGCTTTGCCCAGCGATCGCGATGCCTCGCTGCAGCCCGGTACCTATCGGGTACGACACGTCGTCGGCTTTTCGCCCGACGAACGTGCGTTCGCAGTACCCGAGTCCGTCGCTCGCGGCGACCGAATCGCGTTCGCAATCCGAGAGCCCGAGTCGGCGCGAGAAGACCTCAAACAGATGCTCGCGGGCTTGGCGGATCCGAAGCCAGCGCTCGGGCTCTACTTCAATTGCTGCGCGCGCGGCGCTCCGTTCTTCGGAGTCCCGGGGCTCGAGGCCGCCTACCTCGACAACACCTTCCCCGAAACGCCGATCGCAGGGATGTTCGGCTCTTACGAGGTGGGCCCGATCGGCGATCCCAAAGATCCGAGGCTCGAGCTACTCACCTACACCGGGGTTTTGGCGCTCGTCGACGGCTGATTTCAGCGTGCGGCGATTTGCGTTCGGAGAGCTGCGCGATAGTATCCGTTCCATTAATAGGAATTAAGTTCCGATAATAGGAACCGGTAACGGAGCGAGTTTCCGAGTCCTCGGGCCTCCGATCGGGGTCCGAGCCGAGGCCATAAATGGAAGCACAGAGCACGGTCGAGAAAGCGGTCGACGTCCTTTTCCATCTTCACGCCGAGCCGCGCGCTTGCGGAGTCACCGCCATTGGCCACAGGCTCGGCCTCTCCAAGTCGAGCACCCACCGACTGTTAACCGCGCTGAGCCGCCGCGGTCTCGTCGAAAAAGACGATCGGGGGCGTTACCGGCCGGGCATCGGTTTGGTTGCGCTCGGTGTTGGTGCCTTGGATCGCGAGCCCGTTGTGGTCGCGGCCCGTCCTGTACTCGAGGTCGAGGCGCAAGCCCTCGGCGAAACGGTCTTTCTCGTTGCGGCGCGTGCGGGCCGGATCATTGTGCTCGACAAGTCGGAAGGGGAGGGGTTCTTGCGCGCGGCGCCACGGGTGGGTTCGACGGTTCCCGTTCACGCGACCGCCGTCGGCAAGCTCTACCTGGCGTTTGGAAATGGGTCCATCGAAGCCCCTGCAGATGAACTCACCCGATTTTCGGAAGAGACCATCACCGATCGAGCGGCGCTCGACGCTGCGGTGGCGCGCGTGGCAGAGCGCGGTTTCGCGGAGAACTCCGATGAGTGGATTCTCGGTCTGTCGGTGGTCGCCGCGCCGGTCGTCGCGACCGTGTCGAACCCCCGCATGCTCGCAGCACTCGCGGTGGCGGCGCCCACGCCGCGAATGAAATCGCTCGGCTGTGACGAAATGGGTCGTCGCATGATGGCAGCTGCCGCACGGGTTGCCGCGCGGTTCGAGGGAGTGGCTCGATGAAGGTCTGGATCGAAGGAAACGTGGTCGATGGAAGCGAGGCGCGGATATCCGTGTTGGACCACGGCCTGCTCTACGGAGACGGTGTATTCGAGGGTATACGCGTCTACGGGCGCCGCGTGTTTCGGCTCGACGCCCACCTGCGGCGCTTCTCGATCGCCGCGAATTTCCTCAGCCTGAAATTGCCCGGCGGGATCGCAGCTGTCCGAGAAATCGTTCTCGAAACCGCGCGCGCTTTTGGCGCCGACGAGGCTTATGTGCGTTTGATCGCTACACGCGGTGACGGCCCGCTCGGTGTCGATCCCACCCAGTGCCCTGAGCCGCGTCTGATCTGCATCGTCGACCGGATCGCCGTCTACCCCGAGCAGAAGCGCTCGGCGGGAATCGACTTATTGACCTCGAGTTGGCGCCGCCCGCCCGCGGACGTGCTCGACCCACGTGTGAAGAGTCTCAATTATCTGAACAACGTGATGGCGAAGCTCGAAGCGAAACAGCGCGGCGGTGACGAAGCCTTGCTCCTCAACGCGGCGGGCGCGATCGCCGAGACCTCGGTCGCCAATATTTTCGCGGTTCGCGATGGCGATCTCCTCACCCCACCGGCAATCGACGGCGCATTGGAGGGCATTACTCGGGCGACCGTGCTCGAGCTCGCCGCGGCACTCGAGATCCCGGCCCGAACCCAAAGTCTTGGGCGTTTCGATCTCTTTGCTGCCGACGAGGTGTTTCTGACCGGGAGTGGTGCGGGGTTGGTACCGGTTCGCTCACTCGATGGGCGATCCATCGGCGCCGGTGGCCCGGGCCCCGTCTACGAGAAGATTTGGTCCGCTTTTCTCGAGGCCGCTCCGGCACGGGGCACGCCTTTCTAACGCTGGATTCTGCGGGGCCGACCTTGGTGTCCAACACTGGGGCCTCGATGCCGGCGTCTCACTCCGAACCGACGCGAGTGGCCGATCTCGCGGTGCGGGCAGTTCGGGGGGCGTGCTCAGGGCGTATCCGTTAGGTTCCCGTCATCACTTCGAGGAGGTCGTCCGTGCGCTGGTCGCAACTCTTTATCCCGACACTGCGCGACGACCCGGCCGACGCCGAAGCCGTCAGCCATAAACTCCTGGTGCGCGGGGGTTTCGTCCGTCAGCTGATGGCGGGCGTCTACTCGCTGCTCCCTCTGGGATTTCGGGTCTGTCAGAAGATCGAGAAAATCACCCGCGACGAGATGAACGGCATCGGAGCCCAGGAGTTTCTGTTGCCATCGATACACCCCGCGGATCTCTGGAAGCGCAGCGGTCGCTGGGAGACGATGGGTGACGAGATGTTCCGGCTGACGGATCGCAAGGGCGCCGACATTGGGCTCGGTATGACATGCGAAGAGGTGTTTGCATCGCTGGCCGCCGAGTTGCGCAGCTACAAGCAGCTCCCGCAGATTTGGTACCAGATCCAGAAGAAATACCGCGATGAGCCGCGCCCGAAGTCCGGTGTGCTTCGCGTTCGAGAGTTCACGATGAAGGATTCGTATTCTCTCGATATCAAGGCCGAGGGACTCGACGCAGCCTTCCAGCGTCACTTCGACGCCTACCGGCGGATTTTTTCGCGTTGCGGGCTCGAAAGCCTCGCCGTCGAGGCGTCTTCCGGATCGATGGGCGGATCCGAGTCCGTCGAGTTCATGGTCGCGAGCGACGCGGGTGAAGATTGGGTGGTCTCCTGCGCGGCCTGTGGTTACGCGGCCAACATCGAGAAGGCTCAGGCGCAGGTGGCGCCAGTCGAGAACCTGCCCGGCCTGGATGCGCCGGAAGAGTTTGCGACGCCCGGCGTGCGCACGATCGAGGACCTTGCAGCCTTCGACGGCGGAGCGCCTACGGAACATCAGATCAAGACGTTGGTCGTGGTACTGGACGGTGAGACCGCGCTCGTGCTGCTGCGCGGCGACCACCCGCTTTCGGAGCAAAAGCTTACGGACGCGACTGGCACAACCGAGTTGCGCCACGCATCGGATGAGGAGATCCAGAATTCGCTTGGTGCGTCCGCAGGGAGCCTCGGGGCGGTCGGTGTTACGAGTGGCCGGATTCTGGTCGATCTCGCGTTGCGCGGCCGCTCTGGAATGGTGACCGGCGCCAATCGCGACGGGTTTCACCTTCGCGGTGTGGACGTTGAACGAGAGATCGCAAACGCGGAATGGCTCGATTTGCGAGAGGTCCAGGCCGGCGAAGCTTGCCAGCTTTGCGATGCACCGCTCGAGGTGCGCAAATCCATCGAGGTTGGTCATATCTTCAAGCTCGGCACCCGCTACAGCGAGAAGCTTGGAGCAACGATTCAAGATGAGGATGGAAAGTCGCGCCCGATCATCATGGGTTCCTATGGGATCGGTATCGAGCGCACCATGGCCGCTGTCGTCGAAAGTCGGCACGACGAGGCGGGGATGATCTGGCCCATTTCGGTCGCACCCTACGAGGTGGTGGTTAGCGTCATCAATCCCAAGAACGCAGCGTCTTCCGACGCAGGGGGTGCACTGTATGACGCGCTCGTCGCAGAGGGCATCGACGTGCTACTCGACGACCGCGACGAGCGCCCCGGTGTCAAATTCAACGACGCCGACCTGATCGGATTCCCTTATCGGGTCACCGTGGGACCCAAAGGGCTCGCCGAGGGGATCGTCGAGATCACTGAACGGCGCACTCGCAAGTCGCGCAGTGTCGCCGTCGAGAAAGCCGCCGCGACGGTCGCCGAGGCGGTCCTCGAAGAACGCGCCTTCAGCCCCCGCGTCTGAATTTCGGTTTCGCTGGCGAGCTGTTCGCTTCCCGGTACGAAGCTTCCGCGCGGAGTCGAGTGCTCTCCACCGTCATCTTGCACCCCGCTCGCCGAGCACTGCGTTGCGCTCGGAAACGGCGAATTATCCTTCTTTTCTTGCAGCGAACAGACCTCGTGCAGCGAAGAAATCGGGTCGGCCTCGCCAAGGTGTAGTTCCTTGGCCCCGCAGGCTTACGGGGCCGGATCCATCGTGCAGCATGTGCGTGAATCCCGCGCGAATCGGCTGCTCATTTGCTTTGATTTGTAGCTAGTATGGATCGCCGACGAACGCCGCGTGGGGCGGCGAGTGCGTCGTGGCCAACCAACTGCGAATTGAGGGGGAACGGGCGATGGAAGAGCTCATTTATTTCCTGCTCCGGTGGTTCCACTTTCTTGCTGGGATTATCTGGATTGGGATTCTCTACTACTTCAACTTCATCCAGACTCCGTTCTTCGGGACCGATCTCGGTGGTGGAGCCAAGAGCGCAATGACGCGGGGGCTGGTGCCCAGCGCGCTGTGGTGGTTCCGCTGGGGCGCGATGTTCACCTTCGTGACCGGCCTGTTGATCATCATGATGAAGCTGGGTCATGACGGGATGCCGATCTCGAGTGGCTACATGACCCGCATCCTGACGGGCGGACTCATGGGAACCCTGATGTGGGCGAACGTGTGGTTCGTGATCTGGCCCGCTCAGCAGGTCGTGATCGCGAACGCGAACAACGTCGCCGGCGGCGGCGAGGCTGACCCGAAGGCCGCAGCGTGCGCGGCGCGCGCGGGACTCGCCTCGCGCACCAACACCTTGTTGTCAATTCCGATGCTCTTCTTCATGGCTGCGGCGAGTCACTACCCGTCGTTGACGGCCTCGCTCGACATGGGCGGTGGTCAGCTCGGACTGTATTGGATCGTCGCATTGGTGGTGATTGCTGTCTTCGAGGCCGGCGCGCTGATGGGCCCCGGACTTCCGACGCAGAAACCGCTGGCCTCGGTGAAGGGTACGATTCACGCGGGCTTCGCGGTGACGATCGCGCTCTTTGCGGCTCAATACTTCCTTCTTCATTGACCTCACTGGCCGGAGGAGCTGATTTCAGTTCCTCCGGCTTGCGAGATACGCCTCGATGTCGTCGAGGTTTGCCTTGAGGTATTCGAAGCGGGGCATTTGCTCCGTATTGCGCTGCGGCGTGTAGCCAGCCGGATACTCTCCGCGCAAAACCTTCGCTTCGAGCAATTCTCGGCTAGCGTCCACGATGGCTGGCCCGAGCGCGCCTGCCTCGGCCGGGTCTGCGTTGTGACAAACCAAGCAGATATTCCGGTAGATCTGTTTGCCCCGGGCGATCGCTGGATCGCCCGTTTCCTTCGCTTCGTCTGCGCAAGCCATCGCAGCGCATGCAATCAGAGCCAGCCCAAGTCTGTAGTCGACGCTTCTCACCAGTCGAACTCCTCCTCGAGAGCCGTCGCAATGTAGCGCCTCAGCGGCGAATCCTTCGGATTCGCATGCTGCACCAGGCTGCGGCGAATCCTTCGGATTCGGATGCTGCGCCAGGCTCGGCGAATCCTTCGGGTTTGCGAGCTGCTCGGTGCTGCGCCGAATGGTTCGGGTTCGCGTGTTGTGCTGGGACTTGCTCGGTTTGGCTTGGGCGCAGAGTGCTGGGTTGAAAATCGAGTACGATTGACTCCATGCAGGCCCGAGGCTCGCTGCTGACTCGCGCGAATGTACTCACCGGCGTTCGCCTCGCCGCGGTCCCGGCGCTGGTGGCCGCGATCCACGCCGAGGCCGCCTGGGCGGCGACCGCGGTGTTTGCGCTTGCGGTAACCAGTGACGTCGCCGATGGCATCGTGGCGCGGCGCTTCGATGAACAGTCCGGATTCGGCCGCTTATTTGATCACGCCGCCGACGCGATCTTCGTCACCGCGGGAACAGCGATGCTTGCCCATGCTCACGTTCTTCCAGCCCTGCTCCCCACGTTGATCGCGGCGTCATTCCTCCAATACGCACTCGATACGAAGATCGCGAAGGACTTGGGTCCGCGTCCAAGTGCCTTGGGCCGCTGGAACGGAATCGCCTACTACGTGATCGTCGCGATCCCGATCTTCCGTGACGCACTCGGAATCGGCTGGCCGGGACCGGCGTTGGTCGCGGGCCTCGGTTGGTTGTTGATCGGCTCGACGCTCGTCTCGATGGGCGAGCGATTCATGGGTAACCATTTCCGCAGCGCTTCGCGCAATCCGGACCGCTAGCAGCGCGACTCCACCTTGGCGTTGCGAGACGCTAGCTCGCGAACCCTTCGGGTTCGCTTTGCGGCGACTCGGCCTGGCGGCCTCCTCTAGCTGGCGAATAGTTCCCGGTTTGCGCGCTTCAAGAAGAGCAGGCCGATTGCCGCGTTGAAGAAGATGAAGAAGTTGTGCTGGACGAGGCCGAATGCGGTCATTTCGGCGGCGCGGTCGGGGAACAGTGTCACCCAGAGCAGGATCGCGACTGCACGCATCGGGCCGGGCGTCGCAGCGCCAAAGAAGATCACTGGGAGGTAACCGAGCATTTCCAGATAGCTGACTTCAACTCCGAACAACCCTAGCGCGGTGGTGTAGACGAATACCGCGGAGAGCAGGGCGGGCGACCTTAACAGTACGATGACTCCGTAATGCCAGGGCTTTGCGCTGCGGAAAGCGTGCAGAATCTGGCGATCGCGCAACGTGCTGCGGGGAGCGATCACGCCGGCGAAATAGAGCAGCCAGATCACAAAGAAGCCGGCGGCCGCGAGCGCGATCCAGGGGATCCAGTGGAAGATCTCCGGGAAGCGATCCCAGCCGATCGAAACGCCCACCAGTGCCCACGCGAGCAGGTAGTAGAACTCGCAGAACATGATGAACAACATGCTCGAACCCACTTGCCAACCGGGGACGTGGTCTCGGCGATGGAGGTAGAGCGCCATCGCGCCCTTGCCGAGCTGTTCGTTGAGGATCGAGAGGATGTAGGTGCTACCGCGGATCGGGAGAATGTCGACGTAACGAACTCGCGCGTTGAACCAATTGACGATGCGCCATACCACGAGTGAGTCGATCAGAAAGAAGAGCGCTGAGTAGGGGATCATCAGTGCGAGCCAGCGTCCCCAACTCACGTTGGTGAAGACGGCCAACAAGAACTCGACCGCGGTTTGTCCTTCGCGAGCGGCCTGTGCCTCGACCCGACTGTAGAGATATGCGAAGCACGCTGCGGTGATCAGCCACGGGAGCGCGCGTTGCCAGCGCGTTGCCTTCGGTCTATCGGTGCCTTGGGTTGCAGCTGTTTCGTCCATGTCTTTGCTACTCCCCGTTCTGCTTCGATTCACGGCCATTCGTCTGTGGTCCTACGCAGCGCCTCAGGATCTCGTCGAGCGAAGTCAAATCGATGCCGAGTTTTTTTCTTGCGGGTTCGGGATCGACGTCGTCATCTGCGAGGATGACTTCGAGAGCGGTTCTCGTGAGCGGCGGATTGGCGAGTAAGCGCTCTGCGATGCCGGCGACGAAAAGGAGCAACGACGTGGGTATCGGCACGACATGGGGCTTTCGATCGTGTAGCCGTGCGGCGCGCTCGATGAATTCGCGCTGCGTAAGGGACTCTGGCCCCGCGAGTTCGAGCACCCGATCGTCGAGCCCATCTCGTTCGAGGCCTGCGACGATGGCTTCGACGACATCGTCCGCGTAGATGGGTTGGGTTCGAGAACGTCCACCCGCCGCCAGCGGGAGAACGCGCGCGAGCGCTTCCCGGCGGACGATGTTCGCGGTGAAATCGCCTGGGCCGATCACCATCGGAACGCGCAGGATCAGTGCGGGAACTTTCGCATCGAGCAGGATCTGCTCGGCGCGTCCCTTCGAGGCGAGGCACGCGTTGGCGGATTTCGGATCGCTGCCCAGAATGCTCAGATAGACGACGCGCTGCAGGCCTTCCATCGCCGCGGCATCTGAAATCGCTTGAGTCGAGGCTTCGTGTGCGTCCTCATAGTGGCTGGCCGAGCCTTCCTTGAGGATGCCAACGAGGTGCACCGCGTAACGACAACCCCGAGCCGCCTTCGAGAGCTCTCCCACGTTGCGGTAGTCGACGACAGCGATTTCGGGTCGGATTTCCGCGGGCAGATCTTCGAGCGTTCTTGCGGCGCGCATCGAGCGAACGGCCGCGCGCACCGGAACCGGCGGATTCGAGTGCGCCAATCGCTCGATCAGGCGGCGGCCGATCTGGCCGTTGGCGCCGGTCACGAGCACGCGCGCACCACCGAGTCGGGCGTTCGGTTGGCTTGATCGCTGGGCCGCGTCCGCGCCCGATTCACCCAGGGGCGGATTCACGCCTGCGCTCGATTCGCACGCGGCTGCCTCACGTCTTGTAGGAAGGATCGAGCCGATCGAGCCGCCGTCGAATGGCCTTCCATTCGAGTTCTCCATCGAGCCCTTCCGGTCCGCCCGCCGCGGCCGTGCGATCGATCGCGTCAGATTCCGGAACAATCCACTCGTTGCCCGAAGCCATGACGTCGGCTTGCACCTTGCATGCGATCTCGAGGTTGTAGAGTGCGGTAAACGCGGCCCCGACACTGGCCCCACAACTGAGCAGTCCGTGATTGTTCAAGATCATTGCGATGTTGTGCGCACCGAGATCGGCGGTCAGTCGCTCGCACGAACCCGCGGCGGTCTGCATGTCCCACTCGTGATAACCGATGTGGTCGCGAAGGAACATTGCCTGCTGGGTCAGCGGAAGCAGCCCGCACTTCATGCACGAAACGACCATTCCGGCGCGTGTGTGGCTGTGCAGCACCCAGTCGACATCGGGTCGCGCGAGCAGCACGCTGCTGTGGATTGGATGGCCCGCCTCATTCACCGGGTGATCGCCGTCTACTACTTCGCCGTCGAAACTGACCGTGATCAAATTGGATGCGGTGATTTCCTCGAAGAGCAGGCCGTAAGGATTGATGAAGTAGCAGTCGTCCCGGGCCGGGTGCCGGGCTGAGATGTGGGTATAAATGAAGTCCGTCCATCCAAATTGAACGAATGCCCGATAACACGCCGCCAGGTCGCAGCGCACCTCCCACTCCGCAGCACTGAAGTCAGACGAGCTTCCCATGGGCTGGCCTCCCTTTGATAATTCACCTCGGATTCCCGCCGGCCGTCGCGGCGTGTTGTTGCAAGCGTATCATGAACTTGCGTGACGCGGCTGCCCCGTCAATCAATGGGTTGCGTTGCGCTTGTACTGTCGATTCGCCGCCTGACGCCTCGTCATAGGGTGGCTCTGATCGCCCATCTAGGTTGCATTCGTGAAGAGGGCTTCTGGCCGTTCTTGGACGC
>Ga0114949_10000102_pt1 | contig 35009 bp, 32 predicted proteins | sample N074metaG_FD_83505 | JGI IMG/M metagenome (GOLD analysis project Ga0114949, IMG submission 83505) | Deep subsurface microbial communities from Kermadec Trench to uncover new lineages of life (NeLLi) - N074 metaG | ecosystem: Environmental > Aquatic > Marine > Ocean trench > Sediment | place...
GGCCAACTCGGCACGATCCTGCACGTCGAAGCCAATATGACGTTCCCCAACGCGTTGTTCCTGAAGGGCGACGCCTGGCGCGCATCTCGCGAGGAGGCGCCGTGTGGTGGCCTGACGCCGATGGGAATTCATGCCATCGACGGCATGATCGACCTGTGTGGCGAGATCGATGAGGTCTATTGTCAGAGCTTCCGCCGGGCCGTGGAAATCGACGCCGACGACACGACGTCTGTCCTGTTCCGGATGAAGGAAGGCATGTCGGGCTACCTCGGGACGATGACCGCGACTGGCGGTGGCTTCAGCTTCCAGGTGTTCGGCTCCAAAGGATTCGTCAGGCTGGAGGGTATGACGCATATCGCCGGCGCACCGTCCGAGGAACGCCGAAAGAAATGCTTTGGGACCTGCGTCTTCAAGCCCATCAAGGGTGATGCCGAAGTCTGGCAAGCGGATGAAGTCGATATAGTCCGGGCAGTTTTGGATAAGTTCGGACAGGCGGTGACCAATGGCACCCCGTACTTTATTCCACTGGAAGAAATGATCCACGGTGTCGCCGTGACGGAAACTATTGTTAAATCCGCCGGATCGCATCAGGTAGAGAAAATCGTCTAGTCTGCCCGATTCGTCGGGCAGGAATCCAGAAGAGCATTATGAGCGTATTAAGCCAGTTGAAGGAGACAGAATTGTGAGAGTGGGTACACACGGAATGGCGCAGGTGGACTATGAGCAGCGGATGGACATGGACCGCATGCGCAAATACAGAGTCGCCCGAATCAAGATGTACATGGATGAGTTCGACATCGAGTGCTTGCTGTTGTTCGAGACAGGAAACAAGCGTTACTCGACGTCGACGGCGGTCGCTTCACCCGAGGTCGACAACATGGGCCGCTACGCGATTATCCCGCGTGACGGCTATCCGTACATCTTCGGCTTCGGCTCCGAAGTCGCCGCAGAGAAACTCTACTGTCCGTGGATCAAAGACACGACCTTTCCCGCACACGGCACAATGTATGGCGCGCTGCCGATGGCATGGAAGTGCTACGAGGGATTGCTCAAAGACCTCGACATGGTTCTCGACAACCACAAGATGGACAAGAAGAAGGTTCGGATCGGCATCGACATCGTCGAGTCGCAGATTGTCCTGGCGATGATAGAGGGCGGCTATAACATCGCCGATGGTCAGGGCGTCATGCAGTACGCCCGCTCGATCAAGAATGAAGATGAAATCATGTGCCTCAAGCACGGCGCGGCAATCGTCGACGGGGCATTCCACAAAATTGCCCAGACCATCGCTCCCGGCATCAAGGAGAACGACCTGCAGGCCGTCGCCGCCTACGAAATGCATCGACTCGGCGCCCAGTGGATACACAACGTCCAAGTGACTACCGGTAACAGGACCCACCCCCATCCTCACCTGAGCTCGGATCGACTGATCCAACCCGGCGACATGATCTTCATGGATATCGTCATGATGTATAACGGCTACCACACCTGTGTGTACCGCTGTTTCTGCTGCGGTAAGCCCACCCAGAAACAGAAAGACATACATAAACGCTGCCTGGATTATCAGCTCGCGGGCATCGAGGCCGTGAAACCCGGCCTCACAAGCGCCGACGTTTGTTCCGTCTGGCCGGACGCGAAAGCCATGGGCGCGAGATCCGAGCATGAAGTCTTCGGGCTACAGTACGGCCACGGCTTAGGCGTCGGCCTCTGGGAGTTCCCGATCATCTCGCGCGCCTACAGCCTGGACCATCCGGTCGAGATCAAGCCCGGAATGGTATTCGCGTTGGAGACCTATGCCGGCGTGGGCTACGACGGTGTGCGCTTAGAGGATGAGGTCGTCGTGACGGAGACCGGTGTAGAGGTCATAACGAAGTTCCCGCACGATGAATTGATCGGCTGCGGGATGAATTATTGACCCGGCCCCCGGCTAATCTTACAGTTTCAATCGGCAGGCACGATCTAGACGAAGGAAGGACCGAAATGGCACGGATAAGTTATGTGGCGCCGGACGAGATAGACGATCCTGAGGTTCGCGGCTGGCTCGAAGAATCGATCGAACGGGGACGCCCGGGCCCGGAGAATCAGTCGATCCGAGCGCACCAACCGGATGTCATGCGCGCGTTCACTCTGACCCGAAAGCTACTATTCAACAAGCGAACCGGCGCGGGTGTCGTTGAAACGGAGCTGAAGGAGCTTACACGCTACTATATTGCTCGCAGTCTCAACTGCGAATACTGAAGTAATCAAGGCATCGCCCGTGAGGCGAAGCAGGATCCAACGAGCAGGTTAAACGACCTGGAGAATTACCTGCAGTCCGACCGATTCACTCAGCGCGAAAAGGTCGCTCTGCGTTATACCGATGCGGTGCTCTGGAACCCTGAATTGGCAGACGACGCACTCTGGGCCGACCTGCATGCCGAATTCACGGAGCCGGAGATAGTGGAGCTAGGTTATTGGGCTGGATTCACATCCGGTGGACAACGTTGGTTGCACACGCTGCACACACGACAGGGTGAGCTTGCAACCTACATGAAAGAACGGGAAGCCGCCAAGAAAGAATCCGCATAGGCCATTACAGGCCATCGGCGAACGTCGGTTCGTCTCTCACATAACGCACTGGACTTGCCGGGCCGTGAGGCCCGGTGTCACGACACACACTCGAAGAGCGAGACAATATGAAGAACTATCACATTGCGAACATTCCTGGAGATGGCGTCGGCAAAGAGGTGGCCGATGAGGCGGTCAAAGTACTCAAGGCCGCCGCCGACAAGTTCGGCTTTGGCCTTAGTTTCGATGAGTACGACTGGAGTTGCGACTACTACTTGAAGCACGGCGAGATGGGTCCCGAGAATATGCTGGATCTGCTAAAGGATACTGACGCGATATTTCTCGCCTGTATCGGCGATGCTCGCAAGGTGCCGGATCACATCTCCCTGATCCTGTTGCTCCGGATAAGGAAAGGATTCGACCAGTACGTCAATCTACGGCCCATCCAGCTCTACCCTGGCGTGCACACGCCCCTGAGGACCGCCACACCCGAATCCGTGGACATGGTCGTGGTAAGGGAAAACACGGAAGGTGAATATGCAGCCATCGGTGGCATCTTCAAACCCGACGCGCCAGACGGATTCGCGACCCAGACAGCCATTTTCTCTCGCAGAGGCTGCGAGCGGGTCATGCGTTACGCGTTCGAGGTCGCGCGTAAACGAAAGAAACTCGGTGACGGCGACCAGGTGGGCCTCGTAACCAACTGCACGAAATCCAATGCCTTGAATTACTCCATGGTTTTCTGGGACAAGGTGTTCGGAGAGGTCGCAGCTGATTTCCCCGACATCAAGACCGACATGGCATTAGTCGACGCGATCACGATGTGGTTCGTCAAGAATCCGCAGTTTTTCGATGTCGTCGTGGCATCCAATCTGTTCGGCGACATCATCACGGATCTCGGCTCGATGCTGCAAGGCGGCATGGGGCTAGCGGCAGGCGGCAACATCAACCCAGAAAGAGAGTTCCCTTCGATGTTCGAACCGATTCACGGATCAGCTCCCAAGTATGAAGGCAAACATATCGTCAACCCGATAGCGTCCATCGAGTCCGCACGCATGTTGCTGGAACACATCGGCGAGGAAGATGCTGCAGCGGATGTTCAGACGGCAGTCAAGAACGTATTGGCAGCGGGAGAAGTTCGGACGAAGGACCTGGGCGGTAGCAACTCAACGCCGGAAGTCGGCGATGCGATCGTCAAAGAATTTCTTGCGTTATAACTACTAGTCGCAGACTATTGAGCGCAGTCAGAAGCGGAACCTGAACGCGGTCGCTAGTCTTTATTCGTCCGGGGACTCGAGGATGTCTGCGACATCGACGACCCTCCGTTCACGGGCCGACTTGACCCCCGCACGGATCACCGCGAGTGATTCAGTCGCACGCTGACCGCCGATTTCGGGCGTCGCCTCCCCGCGAACACACGCGGCGAATTCCTCAAGTTCCTCGACGATGGGGTCGTTCCGCTCGCATGCCACCGACGTTGCTTTAGAGTAGCCGCGCTCGAGATACCGCAAGCCCTGGAACAGGTCATAGAACGCACTGGCTTCCTTACCGTAGATATTCATCATGTAATACTCGGATGCCGACGCGTAGCTCGCGGTCAAGTTCGAGATGGCACCGTTCTCGTGTTCCAGGAGCATATTGGCAATGTCCGCGTTATCGCCCGGTAGTACGAGTCGTGCCGACATCGCCGATACCCGCGTGATCGGCCCCATCAGCATCTCGAGTACATCGGTGAAATGGATGCCAATCTGCAGCAAGACGCCGCCCGGCATCCCGTCGGACTGATAGCGCCACGAGCTGAGGTCGATCTTTCCGAGCCGGTCGCGACTGATGTTGCACTCCGCCTGCACCAGCTTGCCGAACCGTCCGGCGGCGATCTCGTCCTTGAGCCAGCGGAAATGGCTCTCGCGGCGGCGTTGGTAGCCGATTGACAGGATCACGCCGGCAGCCGCGCAGAGCTCCGTGATCGCTTTGCCGTCCGCCACGGTATTGGCGATGGGCTTGTCGAGGAAGACATGCTTACCGCTCTCTGCCGCCAGACGCACCGTCTCCAGATGAGCGGAGTTAGGCGTCGTATTGATAATGGCACGCACGGAATCGTCCGCCAGGATCTCCTCATAGCTCGCAGCGGCTCTACAGTCGTATTTTTTTGCGAAGGCCGCGCGATTCTTTTCCGAGCGCGTGTAACACGCAACGATGTCGATCTCCGAGGTTCGGCCGGCGGCGTCCGCAAGGACAGCCGACCACCATCCAAGCCCTAGACAGGCGACGCGAATCGGTTCCGAACTCATAAGCTACTTCGAGGGCCCCGGCGTTACCGGTCTCATCGACCGTGACCGTCTTGAGCTCAAGATCGGCCAGGCGATAGAAACAGCCGACAGGCTGAGGAACAATGCGCTGAAGGGTGAAGTAAAGAACACCGCTACGTCTCCCTGAGATCCGGTCAATGCGATCCGGAGGTGTTCTTCCAGCGGGCGGCCAAGCACCAGGGCCAGCAACAATGGCACGACCGGCATAGCGATCCGCTTCATGCCGATACCAAGCAACCCGAACAGGAACATCACGTAGACGTCAAAGAGTGAGTTCCGCAAGGTATAGGAACCGACAACGCAGAGAAGAGCAATGGTCGGCATCAGGATGGCACGGGGCATGGCGATGAGCTTGACGAGTAACCGCAGCCCGGCGAACGCGATTATCACGTTGAAGATATTCGCCCAAAAGAACGAGAAAATTACGCCATAGGCGAAATCCGCCCGTTCGATGAACAGGAGCGGGCCTGGGACCAGGCCATGGACCAGCAGCGCGCCGATCAGGATTGCCGTCACCGGGTCTCCGGGAATCCCGAGGGTCATCATAGGAACCAACGCGCCGCCAGTTACGGCGTTGTTCGCGGACTCAGGGGCTGCGATGCCTTCGACGACGCCTTTGCCGAATCCCTCCGGTTCGCGAGCCACCTTCTTGGCATAGTCATAGCTGATGAACGCCGCGATCGGGCCACCCACCCCGGGTAGGATGCCAAGGAGAGTGCCGACTACCGATCCGATGCCGACTGGTAGCCGCATTCGTCGGATATCCGCCAGCGTCGGCAAGATGCCGTCGAGCCGCAACGGTGGCGCGCGCGACCGTCTCCCCGGATCCGCTGCGCCCAGGTTCTCGACGAGTTGAGGAATTGCGAACAGGCCGATCAGCGCCGTCAGGAAGTGGATGCCGGATAGCAGATTCGTATTACCGAACGTAAACCGCGCGGTCCCCATCACCGGGTCCTGTCCAATCGAGACGATCGCGAGCCCGATCACGGCCGACAACAGGCCCTTGATTACGGACTTCGCCGCGAAGGAACAGATGACCGTGAGGCCCAGGAACACCAGGCTGAACAGGTCTGGCGCGCGGAACTGGAGTGCCAGGTCGGCGAGATTGGGCGCAATGAGAAACAGGCAGAAGAAGCTGAACAATCCGCCCGCGAAACTTGCGAGGATGGCGATGCCCAACGCTCGTCCCGCTTCACCGCGAACGACCATTGGATGGCCATCGAGCGCCGTGGCCGCTGCCGATGGGGTGCCGGGAATATTCAGTAGGATCGCGGAGAAACTGCCGCCCATCATGCCGCCGGCATAGAGTCCAAGCAGCAGCGCGATCGACACGCTGGGATCGAGCACGAAGGTCAAAGGGAGAACGATGATGATTCCGATGGATATCGTCATGCCCGGAATCATGCCGACGCCGATGCCGAGCATCGATCCCAGCGCCGTTGCCAACAGGCTCGACGGTTGGACCGCTTGCATGAAGCCCTGGACAACGTCGCTGGTCATCGTGGGCCCATCACCAGACGCCGGCAGGCAGCAAGATCTGGAAACCCAGCCGAAAGAGATAGAACAGACACGCCGGGATGATGATCGTGGCCAGCGTGAGCGCCAACCGGCGACGTTCTCCGTATAGCCACATTAGCCCAACAAAAAACGGAACGCTAGCTGGCAGGAAGCCGGCGTAGGGAAGCATGACCAGATAAACGCTAAACCAGATCAGGAAGAGTACGCGCCGATAGGCGAGGCGATCCGACGATGCTTGCGGGGATTCATAGCCGTCTACTGTCAGCGATCGAGTGAGCAGTGCCACCGATAATACGAGCAGACCGGCAGTAATTAGCCATGGAAAAAACGCCGGGCCCGGAGTGTTGGGTATACTGCGGTTCGGTAGAGTCGCAGTCATCAGGCCATAGACCACTCCGATAACGAGCAGAATAGCCCCGACGATGGCGTCGCGCCGAGCGAGGAACGTCAGCAACGAGCCGTCCCTCTAGCGAGCGACATGGCCGATGGGCGGAGCTTGTCGTCTCTACCCTGTCTGTGACGTCCGATCAATTCTCCGCGACATCCGGTTGATAAAGGCCCGCATCGAGCACGATGCTCTTGACCTTGGCATCCTCTATCAGGAGCAGCGCCTCGAATGCCGCCACCGACATCGGAGCGACGGTGAAGCCCATGTCTTCGGCGAGATCCATGAAGGCGTCGGAAGCTGCTGCCCTCTCCATCGCGTCGGCGAGCCGTGCTTTGACCTCTGGCGGCGTGTCCTTCGGTACCGACAGGCCGCGGAACAGATCGAATTCAGCGTCGATGCCGACTTCCGCCGCGGCTGGGACATCCGGAATCACCGGGTTCCTGCCGCTGCTCAACGTGACCAGCAGCTTCAGCCTGTCGGCTTTGGCAAGGCTGATGGCGCCGGTCAGCGGCGCTACCATCGCGTCGGCTTCTCCGCTCAACACCGAGCCATTACGCCGCTGGATACCGATGGGCAGGTGCACGACCTCGCAACCGGCGGCGTTCATCAGCAACAGCGCACCAAGGTGAGTCGCGCTGCCGGTACCCGAGTTGGAAACCTTGAAACGGCTCGGGTTCGCCCGACAGTCTTCGATGAACGCGTCGAAGTCGCTCCACGGCGCCCCCGAACTGACCGCGAATACCATCGGTTGATACTCGACACGACCGATATGGTCCATGGCACCGTGCCCGAATGGTACGTTGCCCAGATTCGTGACCGTCAGGATCGACGTCGAATTCCAGACTACCGTGTAACCGTCGGGCGCGGCGTTCTTGACATAGGTATAGCCGACCGCCCCACCGGCACCCGACTTGTTCACGGGGACGACCGGCACACCGAGAATCTTGCCCATCTCCTCAGCCAGCGTTCGTCCCTCGATGTCGGCGCCTCCGCCGGCCGCCCAGGGAATCACGAACTCGATCGGCTTCTCCGGATAGTTCCCGAGCGCGACCGGTAGCGGCAGCACAGTAGCCAGGCCCAGCGCCGAGCTCAGAATGATCGTCACGTGCTTTCGCATAGCGATCCTTCGGATCAGCCTGGCAGCGACGACCCGACCGCGGCAACGGCAGCTTCCGCGATTCGCTCATCCTGCTCCCAATCGCCTCCGCTGACTCCGATGCCACCGACACATTCGTCGTCAATGAAGATCGGGAATCCGCCTTCCATGGCAGTCCAACGCTCGGGGCCAGCCGCTAGCGACAGACCGATGGCATGGAGTGTGTCGAGATGCTGCCCCTGAGCACCTACTGTTGTCGTCGGCCGCCGGTTGGATGCCGAGCAGACGGCTTTTGTGAGTGAAGAATGAACGGTATGGAAACGACCGCCGTCCATTCGTTCCAGCAGCATCAGGTGACCACCGGCGTCGACAATCGCGACCGTCGCGGCGATTCCCAGAGAGCCGGCCTCGGCGATTGCCGCTGCCATCATCATTTTCGCGCCCTGCGACGTCAGCCGCTTGGCGTTCACACACGCTTCCATCGTTCTCCCTGCCATCCTGGCCTGTCGACCTGTACAACCGATCCGGCCGGACCCATCGATCTTTCCGACATGTTAGTTCTAAAACGGTCCCGCCGCTATGGAGTAACGCGAAGTCTTGAAGTCCCCGGGGCGATCCACCATGATGCCGGCTAAGATTCCCTACCCCTGATCAGTATGCACCGCCATGAAAAAACCTAGCGTGCGGATTCAAATCGGCGCCGTACTCTTCGGAGCCGCGCTCACACCCCTCGCTACATTCGCGCACCACTCGCGTGCGCATTACGGCCAGGACGTCGTCGAAATGGACGCCGAGATCGTCCAGATCGATTGGCGCAACCCACACGTCACGTTCACGATGAACACGGTCTCCGCCGCGGGCGAAGACGAGCTTTGGAAGCTCGAGGGTGGCTCGACCTATATGCTCGGCCGCTACTCAGGCCTCGGTAAGGAAATATTTCAAGTCGGCGCTCGGGTGAGGATCGCGGGCCTGGTGTCCACCGTTCGTCAGAACGAGATGCTGGTGACGAACATACTGCTGCCCGACGGAGTCGAAGCCGTGATGCTGCCGAACCGCCCACCACGCTGGTCGGACAGTGTCGAAGGTGCCGATCTAACTCTTCAGAGGAACAACTCCGAGCGCAGTTTGCTCCAGGTATGGAGTATCGACCCGGATGCCCCCGGCGGCGGCGGTGGCCAAAGAAATCACCCGCTAACCGCAGCGGCAGAGGCTGCACTGGCAGCGTACGAGCGAGAGACCGACGATCCGGCATTGAGATGCGTCAAGCCCGGCATGCCGTCCACGATGTCCAATCCGCATCCCATGCATTTCGTCGCTGAGGACGATCGAATCATCGTCTATATCCAGGAAAATGATGTCGTGCGGACCATCTATATCGGCGAGAACGCCGAGGCCGCCGCGCAGTCGCCAGGCCCGTTAGGCTATTCGGTAGGGCACTGGGAAGACAAGACGCTTGTCGTGCATACGACGAATATCGACTGGCCGTACTTCGACCGCTCCGGTATTCCGTTGAGCGAACAGGCAACCGTCGACGAACGCTTCGAGATCGACGAAGACGGTAGTCACCTGGTGATCAAACTCGTGACGACCGATCCCGTCAACTTCAACGAACCGATAACCTCGCAGCGTTACTACGCACTGCTAGGAGAGGCAGTAAAGACCTACGACTGCGTCGCAAGATAACCGGACGGTTTTTTGTGCCGCTCGCAGCGGACACCGCGTCGCGCCGCCGCGCCCGCCGCGCGGCTAGACGAGTTTAAGGTCTTTTTGCATGCCTACCGATCTTCGAGGCGTTGATTGTTGCCCCCCGCGAGTTCGAGACAACCATACGGCTCCCAAGGTTTAGCGGAGATGCCCATCATGTCCTCGCTCGCGTACGTTCTCACAAAATACAGCGGATCCTCTACAACGTAAGACCGGACGAGTCGCTGGGCCTCGCCGTCGTAACGATATCGTTCTACGATATGCATCTGATCGCTATGCATGATCTCCTGAATCGGAATCATCGTGTTCGGCGAGAATCCGATCGTGTCGATGACGAGCGTGTCGTCCTCCCACCAGCCGATCGAGTGCCCCTCCGTACTTGGCGCGATGACCTCGGGGTGCGCCGAGATATTCAAGTAAACCGTGCGGACCATGTCCATATAGCCGTACTTCAGCGTTACCGTCTCGTCTTCCTGGAGAATCTCGTTGACATGGCTGTCATGGGTCCACCCGTGGATGATATTGGCGTTCTTGCAGAACAGCGCCGGGTTATCGAAGTTGTAGTCCCACTGATCGGAAGCGAGCTGCCCCGCTTCACTGTTCCGGGGTCGCGTCGGGACGGTGTCGCCATCCGCCTGTATCGGTTCGCTCAAGAACGCCGGTAACCCCGGGGGACCGCCGGCTCCCATTGCTCCGCCCATTGCCCCGCCCATTCCTCCTCCCATACCTCGCGCTCTTACCCAGGCGCCGCTCAGGTTCGGCTGGCCATTGTCGAGATACTGCGGCCGCTCCGCGGCCGCTTCGGCGTAGAGCTCGAACGCCGGCGAATCAGTCAGTCCAAGCTCGACCAAGTCACCGTTTCTGTTCACCTGCACTCCCGCCGAGGTAGTAAACGAACTGAGGAAACAGACATTCTTCTCGCGGCGTGCGGGCGATCCGGTGATCGTGATCTGCAAGCCTGGGTGCAACGGCGTCTCCGAAGTCCAGCCACGGCGTTGCAGTGCCGTCGCCGCCGACAATTCGCATCGCCAGGCTATGAGTTCACCATCGTCGCGCTCGACGTCGAAGTACACGTAGGCGTGAGGATTAACGAACTTCACGTCGGTAACGAAGGCATGCATCTCAATAGTCGTGTCGCGATCGTAGTGCGGCGCCGACGAGTGATGAGCGCCGACCGACGCAACGCCCGCGATGAGGGAAACACCGATCACCCGGCCTATATAGCGATACGACATGACCTACTCCGAGACGAGTTATTGATATCCACAGCCTGCCAGCGCGGCGCGCTCGAGAATATCCCCGGCGATCAGACGAAAAAGAGACTGATCGAAGGGAACGCGATCAATAGAATCAACACGACCAGCATGATGACAGCAAACGGAAATGCGCCGGCAAATATGTCGTATAGGGAAATACGGTCGTCATCCGCAAGCGTCGTCTTGATCACGTAACAGGCGATACCGAGCGGCGGCGTCAACAGCCCGATCTCCGCGCCCACGATCGTAACGATTCCGAACCAGACCAGACTGATGCCGTACGGCTCCATCACCGGGACGAACAGCGGCACCATGATGAGGATGATCGATGTGGTGTCCAGAATCATTCCCATCAAGATCAGTAGAACCACGTAGATCGTCAGGATGCCGTATAAGCCGAGATTGGCTTGCGAGATCCACTCACCGAGGTCGCTAGGCAGGCCGGATAAGGCCAGCATTCGACTGTACATCGTCGCCGCCACGATCAACATCAATATGGATGCGGCGATGTGCCCGGTCTCAACGAGGACATTCCACAGCGCACTGCGATTCAGCTTGCGTTTGATCAGCGCCGTAATCAGCGCGCCCAGGGCACCGACGGCTCCAGCTTCTGTCGGCGAGAAGATTCCGCCGTAGATGCCGCCCAGCACCAACAGGATCAGGATCACGAATGGTGCCGTTTTAGCCAATAATTCCTTCAAGGTCATGGTCGCCTGCTCGCTCTGCGCAGCCTTCGAGGCCTCGTCCTGCCCACCGATATAGTCGGGAAAGACATAGGCCATCGTGATGATCGCGACGGTGTAGGCGAGAGACAGCACGATGCCCGGCATGATTCCAGCCCTGAATAGATCGGCCACGGACTGTTCGGTGATCAACGCATAAATGATCAACATGACGCTCGGCGGTATCAGCATCCCGAGTACCGAGCTACCGGCGACGACGCCGACCGCGAATCGTGGCTTGTAACCGAAGCGCATCATTTCCGGGACGGACACGCGGGTAAAGACGGCCGCTGAGGCAATACTGACACCGGTGATCGCCGCGAACGCGGCATTCGCGGCGACCGTCGCAACCCCTAAGCCGCCACGAAGCCTACGTAGCGTAAAGTTGGCGACGTCGTAAATGTCACGGCCCAACCCGCTGTGACTGACCAACAGTCCCATTAAGACGAACAACGGGATGACGCCGAAGACGTAACGCTCCAGGCTGTTGGATGCGGCCAGCGTTAGCAGATAGATCGGCGCTTCGACACTACCTCGTAACAGCCAGACGCCGACGAATGACACGAGCCCGAGTGCGACGGGAACATAAAGGCCGGCATAGATCAGGACCAGAATCGCGACGACCGAGAACAGCCCGATTTCGAAACCGGTCATTCGGTCGCTCCGCTGGCGCTCGCCAACGCCTTTAGATTCTGCCAGGCGAGCACTAGAAACTGGATCGCCACGACAACACAACCGACGACCAGGATCAGACGTATCGGCCAGACCGACACCGTGAACAAGCCTACGTTGCCGGCGAAATAACTTCGTTCATAGGCCTCGATGAGCCTGGGTACGGCACCGAGCAATATCATCACGAAGAAGATCGCGCCGGCGACATCGAAGATCACGCCCAACGAATAGCCGAGCTTCGGACTACGCTTCAGGATCTGGCGATACACGCCATCCGAGCGAATGAGGCGCCCTGCCCTAACCGCGTCGCTGATCTGCAGGAACACGATGCCGACGATGGACAACTCGACGATTTCGGCAACGCCCTGTATAGGCGAATTAAAAAGGAAGCGCGCCAGCACATCGACATTGATCAGCACCATCAGCGCGAAGATCCACCCGCTGCCGACGCTATTGAGGCCAGCGACCAAGCCGGAGAACCCGTTGGCCACCAGAGCTACCGGTGAGCGTTTAGTGCCAGTCGCCTCGGCACTCATTCTTCACGATCCCAGTGCCGGACGATGGGCTGATTATTCGCGCGCATGATGTCCATGTAGTCGCGGAGAATCTGCCTGCCCGGCAGCCCACGCTCTTCGAGATCCTCGGCCCACTCCTGAGCCATATTGGGCAGGCTGTCAGCCCATTCACGACGCTGCTCGTCGGTCAACGGTATGATCGTGCCGCCCAGCGCCACGAACTCGTGTCTGCTGCTCTCTGCCCGGCGGTCGGTTTCCCGCGCCAACTCGTCCCGGTAGTCTGTCGCCGTTGCCATTAGCACGTCGCGCACTTCTTCAGGGAGCCGCTCATAAGCGGGTCGGTTCATGCTGATGACCTTGGAAGTCACCGCACCCAGGCGAATGTCGATCATGTAGGGCGCCACTTCGTAGAGCTTGTACGCGACGGCGGCCTCCGCCCAGACGATGGTACCCTCCGTCAGACCGGTCGCGATATCGTTATAGAAGCCGCCGAGATTACTGCTGACCGCAGCGGCGCCCAATCCCTGGACGTAGCGTAGATTCAAACCGACGCCGCAGATCTTCTTGCCCTGGAAATCTGCGAGCGATTCGATAGGCTCCGACATCAGCACCTGGTAAGTATCGATCGCACCGGCGGCAGTCAAGAATACCTGGTTATAGTCCTCCAGCATCCGGTTGCGCAGCTCGGGATATCGCTCGACCAACTCATCGACGGTCCTCGCGACGAGCCCAATATCCGCCGTGACCAGTGGTGTCACATAACTGATGTTGAAGAACGGAATCTTGTCAGGATGAAATGGCGAAGTGATGATGCCGATATCTGCCAGACCGTATTGAAGGGCCTCCAGTACCCCACCGGTTTTCGCCACGGTACCACCGAAGGCCCTGTTCCAATCGATTTCGTAATTACCCGTCTCGGCGAGTCGACGGTCGACTTCGGGCATGTAGTAGTTGATAAAGACTCGCACCCACAGCGCGGTGGGGGCGTAGGCGTCGATGACCGTCAGTGGGATAACTTCGAGCGCCCTCGCGCTACCGCCAGCCAACAGGGGTGTCATGCAGATCCCGATCAGCAGCGACCGGCGAAGGTGGCGGAGCCGATGGTGTAGGTGCTCTATTCTCATTGCCCGAACTCTCCCTGGTGCGCGCCCTAATGGCCGGTGACGTAGCGGCTACTACCGATGATAACCCGCACTCCAGCGGTTTCTCGTGCCGATCAGGATATCGACAAACTTTATTGGTGGAAAATTTTAGCGAAATAACGTTGGGATAAAAAGCCTAGGTCCTAAATCCGGCGCCCTTTTTTCTTCCGGTAACGACAGTCCGCGCGTATACTTCACGCATTCGCGTAAAAAGCAAACTTCCCCGACGATTACCGGAAATAACGGTTTTCATCGATAAAACGGGGCAATGATAACAACGATGCGCAAGTCCGTCACTGAGACTCGGCAACCGGCCAACGGCGGGGAAACCCTGGCTTCGATCGTCTATAACAAGCTCTTGGAAGATATTCTGAGGGGGGACCTGGAACCCGGCCGTAAATTACGCCTGCAGGCATTGAAGGAACAATACGAGGTTGGCCACAGCCCACTGCGCGAGGCCCTGAATCGCCTCTCGGCGAATGGGATGGTCGTTCGCGAGGAGAACAAAGGCTTCAGGGTCTCGCCTGCGAGTTTGGAGGAGTTGATGGAACTCGTCCGCACGCGCTGCTGGCTGGAGGAGATCGCACTGCGGGAATCGATCCGTCATGGTGACGATCGCTGGGAGGAACGAGTGGTACTCGCCTACCACCGTCTGTCGCGCGCGCCCCGTCCGGCTGACGAGCGGTCGTTCAATACGAATACCGAGTGGGGGGTGTTCCATCGCCGCTACCACCTCGCGCTGATTTCCGCCTGTAATTCGAGCCTCTTGCTCGGCTATTGCGCGCAATTGCACGAACAGGCGCTACGGTATCGTAATCTGACCGCGGTGGTCGCATACCGGAAGCGCCACGAGACCGACGAACATGAGGCGATTCGGGATGCGGCGCTCGATCGCGATGCCGATCTCGCCGTCGAGTTGCTTACCGCACATTTCAAGGTGACTGCGGACATCGTCATGTCGAGCGGTGCCCTGACGTGACGACACCACAGCGAAACCGGGAAATCGATACACTCACGGCCAGCTAGCGGGCTGTTGAGCCCGTCTTAAGGAGATTCCATATGCAGGTTGGTTTCATCGGTCTCGGCCGTATGGGGCAGGGAATGGCCGGGTGCATTCTAGGCGCCGGGCACGACCTCGTTATCTACGACCAGATTCCCGAGCTACTGACGACGCTCGGGGAAGCCGGCGCTACCGTCGCCACCTCCGTCGCCGAGGCGACTGCCGACAGAGACGTCGTGATCGATATGCTGCCTCATGACGAAGCCCTGGAGAGCCTGGTGTTCTCCGCCGGCGGCTTGTTAGAGTCCTTGCCGAAGGGTGCGATTCATATGCCGATGGGGACCCACGGCATAGCGATCATTCGCAGACTCACCGAGGCGCATGAAGCGGCAGGGCAGATCCTGGTGGCGGGGCACGTACTCGGCCGCCCGGACCTGGCGGCTGCCGGACAACTCAGTATCGTTCCCGGCGGACCGCCCGAGATACTCGAACGTCTACAGCCGTTGTTCGATGTTCTCGGCAAACGAACCTTCGTAGCCGGCAATGAGCCTCAGGCAGCCACAGCCGTGAAGATCGCCCACAACTTCGTTCTCGGCTGTGCGATCGAGGTCATCGGGGAAGGCATGTCGCTGGCTAGAAAATACGGCGTGGAGCCGTCGTTGTTCCACCAGGTGCTGACGGAAGGGCTGTTCGGCTCCCCCGCCTATGAAGTCTACGGGCAGATCATTGTCGATGAAGCCTACGACAAAGTGGGAGCCTCCGTACAGATCGGGCTAAAGGACGCCAACCTGGCACTGGCCGCGGGCGAAGCGGTCGGCGTGCCACTGCCGAGCTGCAATGTCATGCGCGACCGGCTTGTTGGCGCCGTCGCTCACGGTGACGGTGAGTGCGACTGGGCCGTCATGGCGCGGGAACAGGCTCGCGCGAGCGGCCTCGAATAAGCGACTCTCGTTCCATCAGTTCTTTCACTTGAGCGGACCTCATGCCGGAACTGCTATCCGACCCTCTATTCGTGACCATCGCCGTGATCGCTGTGATCGTTACCGGCATCTCGAAAGGCGGCTTCGGTGGGGTCGCCCTGCTCTCGGTTCCGCTGATGTCTCTGGTCATTTCGCCGATCCAGGCGGCCGGCATCATGTTACCTATCATGATCCCCATGGACTTCCTGAGTATCTGGGTCTACCGGAAACGCTGGGACCGTAAGAATCTCTTGATCCTGATACCTGCGGCGACCATCGGCATTACCATCGGCGGGTTGACCGCGAGATGGGTGAATGAAGATATCGTCCGGCTTCTGGTCGGCGTCATCGCTGTCGTCTTCACACTCCACCGCTGGAGAGGCCTGCGCCGAGCGGCGAGAGCTACTTCGCCGGCCGACGCACCGCAGCGACGGCCACCGAACCGACTGCTCGGAGCGTTCTGGGGAACCTGCGCAGGCTTCACGAGCTTTCTCGCCCATGCCGGCTCGCCGCCTTATCAGGTCTACATGCTCCCTCAGGGGCTCAGCAAGGAGCTCTATACGGGAACGAGTGTCATATTTTTCGGCTCGTTGAACGCGATAAAACTGATTCCGTACGGGATGCTGGGCCAGCTGTCGCTGACCAACCTGTCCGTGTCTCTCACATTGCTGCCGCTGGCTCCGATAGGCGTGTTCCTCGGCGTATGGATAAACCGTCGATTACGAGAAGACCTGTTCTTCTCGATCATCCTGACGGCTATCTTCATCGTCGGGCTTAAACTGGTCTGGGACGGCGTGTACAACCTGCTCGGAGTGTGATGATGAGGCCGATGACTCTAGGATTGATATCCTGCGCAGCACTACTGGCGGCTTGCGCGCCCGAGCCCTCGACGACCGCAACGGATAGCGCGAACGGAACTCGGACACAGCCGAACTTCCTGCTGATCGTCGCGGACGACATGGGTTATACCGATATCGGCGCCTTCGGCGGAGAGATCGATACGCCGAACCTGGACGGTCTGGCGGAGAGAGGAATCAAGTTGACAAACTTTCACGTCGCGTCGACCTGCGCCCCTACTCGTTCGATGCTCCTGTCCGGCACGGATAACCACACCGCCGGCCTGGGCGCGATGTTCGGCGGCAATATGCTGACGGGCGTCGAGGGACAGGTAGGTTATGAGCACTATCTCCACGAACGCGTGGCGACGCTGCCGGAACTCCTGACTGACGCGGGCTACCACACCTATATGGCCGGCAAGTGGCACCTGGGCTCGGAGCCGGATCAACTGCCGCGGAGTCGCGGTTTCGAGAACGCATTTTCGCTGCTATCTGGCGGAGGCACGCATTTCGTCGCTTCCGCGAATCAGTACGCGGAGAACGGACAGCGCCTCGAAGCCGATCTCACGGACTTCTACTCCACGCGGACCTATACCGACAAGCTCATCGAATATATCGACCGGAATCACGGCGACGGCCAGCCGTTCTTCGCCTACGCCGCCTACACTTCGCCGCATTGGCCGCTCCACGCTCCCGAAGATTTTATCGACCGCTACGCGGGACGCTACGACGACGGCTATGATGTGCTCCGTCGACAAAGAGTGGAACGCGCTCGTGCCCTCGGCGTCGTGCCGGACATAGACGTAAACGCAAGCTTCCAGCGTGTCGGTGCTGCCTGGGATGAACTCGACGAAGCGGCGCGAAGCGTCTCTGCCAGGAAGATGGAGATCTACGCCGCCATGGTCGAGAACCTGGATTTTCATGTCGGGCGGCTGCTGGCTTATCTGGAGGAGATCGGCGAGCTCGAACATACCGTCATCGTCTTCATGTCCGATAACGGTGCCGAGAGCGACGACCTCGAACTGAACCCGACGTTCGTACGACGCATCGTCACGCAAAACTTCGACAACAGCTTCGAGAACCTAGGCAGACCGAAGTCGTACGTCTCCTACGGTCCCGGCTGGGCGCAGGCCGGGACCGCGCCGTTCAACCGCTTCAAGGGCTTTATCAATGAGGGCGGCACCCGGGTGCCCGCGTTTATCCTGCACGGTTCGGGCACGAACCCGACCGGCGTCGACGATCAGTATCTCCGCGTGATGGACATTGCGCCGACACTACTCGAACTGGCCGGCGCGAAACTACCCGCCGGGACCTATCGGGGCCGGGACGTCGTGGCGATGGAAGGCCGATCTTTCGCCGGGTTACTGCACGGCGATCACGAGCCGGTCTATACCCCCGACGAGCCGATCGGTTCGGAGCTACACGGGCATCGAGCCCTGCGGCGCGGCCAGTACAAGCTGGTCTGGGAGCAGCCCCCCGGCAACACGTGGTGGGGCTATCCGATCCCCGAGAGCTGGTATCGTTGGCAGCTGTACGATCTTGATACGGATCCCGGCGAGGCCAACGATCTCAGTGCTGACAACCCCGAACTCGTCGCGGAGTTGACCGCGCTGTGGGAGGATTATGCGACGGCGCACGACGTGGTCCGAGACGTCAGGCTCAAAAACTTCGAGCGCTGGCATCCGGCCTCGGCCGACAATTAGAATCGGGCCGGCAGCCCGCTAGGCTCTGCGCCGGCGTGCTAGCCACTCACCGCTCGCGTTCTGGCACAACGAGGACGCCGATGAAAACTATGTATCGAAGTTCCTGGGTCTCACCAATAGCCGTGCTGGCGAGCATGCTGCCGCTATTCGCTGCGGCGGAGAGCATTCGATTGACCGCCGGTGGCCCGCAGTCGGCTAGCCTGCCGTGGATCGGCGTCATCCAAACGCTGGTCATACCTGAATCCAACCGTCGCCTGGCCGCGGCGGGCAGTGAGCACGAGATCGTCTGGCGGGAGGCGTTCGGCGGGTCATTGTACAAATGGCAAAACTCACTGGAGGCCATCGAGATCGGCTTAACGGATATCGGTTGGGTGGGAGCGTTGTGGGAGACGTCGAAGATGCCGTTGCAAAACGTCACCTATTACACGCCGTTCGTCACCGATGATCTGCTGCTATTGCTCGATCTGTTCAATGACTTGCATGAAAGCATGCCCGCGCTGGCGCAAGCCTGGCACGACCAAAATCAGATTCTCTTAGGCGCAAGCGGCGTCGATACCTACCATCTGATGACGACGTTCCCCGTCAACACGATCGATGACCTGCAGGGTCGTAAGATCCTGGCGCCGGGGCCATCCGCCACCTGGCTGGAGGGGACGGGGGCCGTGGCCGTGAACGGCGGACTATCGACCTACTACACGCAGCTCAGCACCGGGGTCGCCGATGGCGTGCTAACTATTCTCAGCGGAGCCTATCCTTATCGAATTCACGAGGTCGCACCGTATATCACGCTGGTCGGGATCGGTGCTCAGTTCAACGGCGGCATGGCGATCAATAAAGACACCTGGGAACGCCTACCCCCTGACGTGCAAGCCACGCTCGCGGAACTGGGACGGGAGTACAGCCGAACGATGGGAGAAATGGTGATCGCTCGCTACGAACAGGCGCTTGTGGCCGTACAGGAAGAGGGCGCGACGGTCGTCACACTCGCCGACGACGAGAAACGCCGCTGGATAAACGGTCTTCCCGACATCGCCGGTCGTTGGGTCGCAGCAGCGGAACGGCGTGGACACCCCGCCGGAGAGTTGTTACGAACCTACATGAACGCCGTCAGAGAGCGTGGCGTACAGCCGTTGCGTGACTGGGACCGAACCGAATGAACGTCGGACGAGACGCTTAGTGGAGCGCACGGCCCCTACCCCTGCCGCGCGCGTCGAGGACGCCTTTGCGACGTTAATTCACTGGATGAACGGTGCCGGCGTTGCCTGGATCTTCGCCCTGATGTTTCTGATCTGTGCGGACATCGCCGGCCGGACCCTGTTCTCTCAACCGATTCAGGCGGTTCCCGAGATTGTCGCGTTCTCCCTGGTCGGCTGCGTGTTCTTGCAACTCGGCTATGCCGTGCAGACGCACCGTCTGACTCACGCCGATGTACTGCTCGACTACATTCGACAGCGGCGGCCCGTGGCCGGACGCGTACTGCAGGTCGCGGCAGCCGGAATGGGCTGTTTCGTGCTCAGCGTCATTGCGATCGGCGCGTGGCCTGACTTCTGGCGCGCGTTTCGTACCGGCGAATTCACCGGAGTGGAAGGCATCTATACGCTGCCTATTGCCCCCATCAAGTTCGTCGTCGTGCTAGGCGCCGTCATCGCGGCCTTCGAGTATCTGCGACAGTTCTGCCGACGCTCGACAAGTCCCGCCGGCCCGGGACAAAGTGCGCGCGTCTTGCTCGCGGCCGTCGCTTTGTTGGGACTGCTGACGCTTGCTACCGCGCTGATGCAGACCGCCGAACTCGCTGACCAGGTGATCGGCGTCGTGGCGATCGTCACGGTCCTCGTATTCATCGCGGTGGGCGTTCCGATCGCGGTCGCGCTGCTGCTGACCGGATTCGCCGGTCTCGCACTCCTAAAGCGCGACTTCGGCATCGCGACCGACACGCTCTCGCTTGCCGCCCAGGGTACCGTGGCAGAATACGTCTTCGCGACCGTGCCCCTGTTCGTGTTGATGGGCCTCTTCGTCAGCGTCTCGGAGATCGGTCGCGACAGCTTTCGCGCGGCACAGCAAGTCTTCGGCTGGATTCACGGTGGCTTAGGCGTCGCGACGGTCGCAGCTAATGCCGTGTTTGCGGCGATTACAGGCATCTCGATCGCCTCGGCGGCGATCTTCGCCAAGATCGCGGTACCGGAGATGGTGGCGAGGGGCTATACGGCAAAGTTTGCCGTGGGACTCACGGCCGGATCGTCCGTCCTCGGCATGCTGATTCCGCCGAGCCTGCTGCTCATCATCTATGGGGTGATAGCCGAGGTCTCTATCGGCGCGTTATTTATCGCGGCCATCGTGCCCGGCATTATCCTGGCTGCCGCGTTCGCCATCGGCGTCATCCTGATGGCATGGCTCTGGCCGGAATTCGTCGGCGAAATCAGCGCCGACTCGGGTGACGGCGACACCGCAACGGTCCGCGGTCTCCTATGGGCCGTATCGCCGGTGCTCCTGCTGATATTGCTTGTGCTGGGCGGGATCTATGGTGGCATCTTTACGCCGACAGAAGCCGGTGCCGCGGGTGCGCTCGCAGCCATGTGCCTCGCCCTGATCAAGCGCCGCCTGTCCTGGCCCGGGCTATGGGGCGTCATACGCGAGACTGGGCAGGTCACCGTCACGATACTGTTTCTTATCATCAGCGCGAGCACCTTCAGCCGCATGCTGACACTGACCGGCCTGCCCGCCGACATGACCGCTTATCTCGGCGGCGGCGATTTAGGCCTGGCAGGATTCCTCGCCGGCTATTTGTTGCTGCTGATCGTGCTCGGTACGGTGCTGGACTCGACATCCATCCTGTTGATTCTGCTGCCGCTGGTCCTACCCGTCGTTGCCGAGCTCGGCGGTAACCTGGTCTGGTTCGGGATCGTCACCGTGATCGGCGTAGAGATCGGCCTGCTGACGCCGCCGTTGGGGCTCAGTGTCTATGTGATTAAGTCTACGCTCGACGACGATACGATCAGCCTGGGCGAAATTTTCTCCGGCGCATTTCCGTTCGTATTGATCACACTGGCCGTAACCGTCCTGTTGATGGCGTTCCCGTCGTTGAGCCTGACCTTTCTCTAGCCTGCGAGAGCCCGAACCCTTTCACTAGGAGAGATGACATGTCGAAACTGGTCTTAGTAGTCAACGTCAAAGTCAAACCGGGACACGCAGACGCGCTAATTCCCGCGATGCTGGAAAATGCTGCTCAATCCGCGCTGGAAGAGACCTGCTACCAGTTCGACGTGATCGTTTCGCAAGACGACCCGAACTCGTTCGTGTTCTACGAAGTCTATAAAGACGAACAGGCGTTGGCGGACCATCGGCAGACACCGCACTACCTGAACTACTACAGAGTGATGCAGGAACTGGGCGATAACGTCGAGCGAAGCATTCAGCTACACGACAAGATGAGCTAACGCGTCTTTCGCTCGCCGGTAGATCGCTGTCGCTACTCCACGAGCTTGCGGTCGATGCCAGCGGCCGTCTCGATTGCTTTGCACACCGCCGAGGTGTCCAGATGATCGAGACCCAGAGCGATAGCAGAATTGAACTTCTGCCGGCTTGAGACGTAGAGATCGATCGGTGACTGAACGCTGGCTGCAAACTCGGTGATGACCGAGGCATCTTTCTCGTAGACCGCGAACATCGTGCCACCACCTTCGCGGTAGTCGGATTTAGCCATCATCGCGCCTCGGATCTCGAACATCCTCGATGAGCCAGCACCCTCCTTCAGTACCGTATACACGAGCGTAGGATCCAACCCGGCCTTCTGACCCAGGACGATGCACTCGGCAGCCGCCGTCACATGCACATGTACCAGGTAATTGGCGAGGAATTTCATGCGGCTGCCATTGCCGACGTCACCGACATAGAAATTCGTGGCGGTGAATCCCTCCAGCACCGTCCGAATGCTGTCGTAGGCATCCTCGTCGCCGCTGACATAGATAGACGCCATCATCTTGGCCAGCATCGGCGGCGTCGCACTGATCGGCGAATCGAGAAATACCTTTCCTCCGGCTGTAACCTTCTCGTGCGCGGCGAGCTTCTGCTCTACTGTCAACGTGCTGCACTCGATGAGGATCTGACCCGGTTTGTCGTAACCCAGTAGGCCCTCGACCACATTCTCCAGTGCGCCGGCGTTCGGTAGCGAGGAGATGAGCACGTCGGCCCGCTCGGCCACTTCGGTCACCGATGCAGTTTTCTCCAAACCGAGTTCGTCCAGGGCAGCCATGCGATCAGGCAGAATATCGAAGCCGATGACGTTGAACTTATTCTTAAGGAGGTTCCCGGCGATATTCCCGCCCATCGGGCCCAAGCCGATAACACCAACCGTTAAACTCATATTGCGTTCCCCTGATTTCAGTCTCTAAATGACGCTTCGCCGCCAGACCGCGACTAGGCTACACTTTACAATAAGCTATAATCAAAAGCATAACTAAGAACCCTGGAATAAACTGAATGAAATACCCTGTAACTCGCCTATCGTCGTTGGCGGCGCTCGGCATCGTGGCGACATCATTGCTGACAGCGGGCAGTATCGCCCAAGCCGACACCTTCACTCTGAGAATCGCGTCCGGCCACCCGCCTGGAGTCGTTTATGCCGGGCTGATGAAGAACTATTTCGAACCGGAGCTGATGGCCCGGGTCGAGGCCCGCACCGAGCACACGATCAATTTTATCGAAGGCTACAGCGGCTCTATCGTCAAGGTCGCCGAGACGCTGGAAGGCGTTCAGAACGGCATCATTGATATCGGCGGATTCTGCTACTGCTTCGAGCCTTCCAATCTGCCACTGCACGCGTTTCAGACGATGTTGCCTTTCGGCACGATGGATCCCACGATCAGCTTGAAGATCGCGCAAGAAGTTTATGCAGCCGTACCTTACTTAACAGATGTCTTCGAGGAGCAATACAACCAGAAGCTGTTGGCGCGTATCGCCGACGCCGGTTACAACCTGGGTACCTCGTTCGACTGGGATACCGTCGAGGACCTGCAAGGCGTCAAGATTTCCGGTGCCGGGCTGAATCTGAACTGGCTGCGATATGCCGGTGTGATCCCGGTACAGGGCTCGTTGCCCGAGGCCTATACCGGCATCAGAACTCATGTTTACGAGGGCTGGATCATGTTCCCGAGTGCCTGGGTGCAGCTGAACCTGTACGAGGTGGGCCCCTACTACACGATGATCGGCTTCGGTTCCATTACCTGGCACGGCTTGACGATCAACATGAACACCTGGAACAGGCTACCACCTGAAATCCAGGAGATACTGCTCGAGGTCTCCGCTGACTTCGAGGAGAAAACCGGTTCCAACAATAAGGAACGCTACGCAGGTGACGTCGAGACGCTGGCGGAGCTGATCACGGTTAAGGAACTCGACCCCGAAGTGCGAACGAATTGGGCCCTGTCGTTGAAGGATTGGCCGAAAGAAATGGTCGCCGAACTCGAGGCAAGAGGCCTGCCGGCAAAATTGGTGCTCGAGACGGCGTTGGAATCAGCCGAGAGGCTGGGTTACACCTGGCCGGTTCGCTACGAACTGGAGTAGAACCGCGCACTCCTCAGAATAGCACGTGTCAATCGTCACTCTGAGTGATCGTTTAACCAAGTTCCTCTTGGTGCTCGCGGCTGGATGGGCTTTCATCCTGACGTTCATCATTGTCGCCGACATCGTCGGTCGCAGCGTCTTCGACGCGCCGATCTACGGCGTGCGCGAGATCGTCATGAACTCGATCGTAATGATCGTGTTTCTCCAAGCGGGCTACGCGATTCGCAGCCGTTCGATGTTGCGCGCAGATTTTCTTTCGCAAAAATTTTCGCCGTTAATCGGGCGCATCGTGCTGGCATTCGGTTATCTGTTGGGCGCTGCGTTCTTCCTGATGATTCTCGTCGGCGGTTGGGATATGGCCATACATTCCTGGGTCGCCGGCGAATACGAAGGCGAAGGCGCGCTACGCGTACCCGCCTGGCCGACCCGCTTCACGATCCTGTTTGGCAGCGCGGTCGCCTTCCTTAACTACCTGCTCCTGATCTACCTGGATATCTTACGGCCCGAGAAGTTGGCTCGGTAGTCGACACAGAAGCGAAATTCCATGGTGAAGCCGACAACAATTAAAGCAGCGCCGCGTGTTTGAAGCCAATATCGCGACCGTCCTGATCGTCTGCCTGCTGGTCATGGTCGCGATGGGCGTGCATATCGCGATCGCTCTAGGCATGACCAGTGCCTTGGGCGTATTCCTCGTCACGGATGGCAATTTCGACATCGTGTTGAAGATGCTCGCGAGCACGGCCTACGAGTCTCTACGCTCGTACGAGTTCGCGGTCATCCCGTTGTTCATGTTAATGGGCGAGTTCATCGCCAAGTCGGGTGCGGTTGCCGACGTCTACCAGGGCATACAGCGAGGCCTACGGCGAATTCCCGGGCGCCTCGCCGTCGCAACGTTGTTGGGCAATGCGCTTTTTTCCTTCGTTACCGGTGTCAGTATCGCATCAGCGGCGGCCTTCTCGCGTATCGCCTATCCGGAGATGAAACGCTTCGGCTATCACCACGGTTTCGCATTGGGCGCGATCGCGGGTTCGAGCTGCCTCGGCATGCTGATACCACCCAGCGTGTTGATGATCGTCTGGGGACTGCTGACCGAGAGATCTATCGGCCAGATCTTTCTCGCCGGTGTTCTACCCGGGCTATTACTAGTCACCTTGTTCGTAATCTATGTGGTGTCCATGGCGATTCTGCGCCCAAGCCTGGTCGGCGGCGGGACCGAAACAGCAATCGAACGGGCACGATCTGCACAACCGGACTCAACGCCTACTTCGAGCCCTGGGCAAATCTGGGGTAGCGCGATCGGTATTATCATGGTTATCCTGGCCGTCCTGGGCGGTATCTGGTTCGGCATCTTCACGCCGACCGAGGGCGCGGGCGCCGGCGCGTTTATCGGCTTGATAATGGCAATCGCAAAAGGCATGCGCTACCGCGGCATGATCGAAGCGATCCTGTCCGTTGGCCGCACCTCTGCGCCCATACTGCTGCTGTTGGTATCCGCTTCGCTGTATTCCCGTACCTTGGCGATGACCGGCGTCTCTAACGCCATTCAGGATATCTTTCTCGGCGCCGACATGCTGCCGTGGATGGTTCTCGCCGTCATGGTGGGCATCTGGTTCATCCTCGGAATGTTTATCGACTCGATCTCCATCATGCTGCTGACCGTGACTATCTTCGAGCCGATTGCCGTGAGTCTCGGCTACGACCCGATCGCGTTCGCCATCATCGGCATTCTGGCGATCGAAGCCGGCTTGCTCACCCCACCGTTCGGCCTATTGGTCTATACGGTAAAGGCCGCGATCCAGGATGACGATGATGATGGCATTTCGGTCATGCAAATCTTCCGAAGCTCCACGCCTTACTGGTTTATCATGCTGTTCGTCATGATAGCGATCGTGAATCTTCCGCAGATCGCAACCTATCTGCCCGATCTCGTGTTCTAAACCTTTCTAACCGAGATCACCGTCCAGGCTATGACGAGCACGAGGCCGACCAGATCGCTCGTCAGGCCTTGATGCAGGAGCAGGATTCCCGCGGCTGACGTAATGAGCCGACCGGTCAACGACAAGTGCCCCCTGAAGTAGCCGACGATCGCGGTGGCGAGGAAGAAGACCCCGACGACACCGGTCATAGATGCCGATACAATTTCCCACGCGGACCCCTGCGAGAGCAAGGCCGGGCCGTAGAAAAATGCGAACGGCAATAGATAGCATACCGATCCGTACCGGAACGCGGTCCAGCCGACTTCGTTGATATCCGCACGTGCGATGCCCGCAGCTACATACGAAGCCAATGCGACTGGCGGAGTAATCGTCGAAACGCAGCCGAAGAAGAAAACAAACATATGCGCCGTCAGTAACGGTACTCCCATATCGGCGAGAGCCGGCGCCACAACGGTGGCAAGAATCAGATACGCGGCGGTCGTCGGCAAGCCCATCCCCAGAATGATGGCCGTAATCATCGTGAGGATCAGCCCGATGAGGGGAATTCCGCCGGACAGCGAGATGATAAAACTCGACAGTTTCGATCCCAAGCCGGTTGCCGAGAGTACGGCCGAGATTATTCCCGCCGCCGCACACGCGATGGATATCGGAATAGCGTTCTGGACGCCGCCGGCCATCGCGCGACCAATCCTTCGCCACAATTCACGATTGATCCGCCGCACCACGAGCAGATGGACCGCGACCAGCATCACGATAGCAATAAACGATGCCTTCACCGGCGAGTAGCCGACGATCATCATGCCGATGAGTGTGAAGAATGGCACGATAAACGGCAGTCCCGCGACAGCCGTGCCGACGACAGAGTGCTCAGACTCCGGCTCGCGTTCCGGAATCGCCAGGTCGCTCTTTACGGCCTGGAGATGCACCACGAACAACACCGACACGAAAAAGAGCAGTGCCGGGATCAACGCAGCCTTCATGATATTGACATACGGCGTTCCGACGATCTCCGCCATGATGAATGCAGCGGCGCCCATCACGGGGGGCATGATCTGGCCGCCCGTGGACACGACGGCCTCGATAGCGCCGGCCTCGTGCGGGCGATACCCCTCGCGCTTCATCAGCGGTATCGTGAACGATCCGGTCACGGCGACGTTACCGGCCGCCGAGCCGGAGATCATCCCGAGCAGGGTACTGAACAGCACCGCCGTTTTCGCCGACGCCGCACGCAGGCCGCGTGTAATCGAGCTCGACAGTCTGAAGAAGAAATCCCCGGCGCCGAATTCGGCCAAGAACGACCCGAAGATCGTGAACAACACGATATACGTGGACGCGACGCCCAGCGGAATGCCATAGATTCCCTGCCCCGAGTGCACCAAAAAAGAAACAAAGCTCTCAAAGCGAATGCCACGACTGTAGAACACGCCGGGCAGATACGGCGAGATGAACGGATAGAGCAGAAAGACGAGCGCGATGACCGTTAGCGTCCGGCCGACGGTCTGGCGCACCGCTTCCAAGACGAGGACAATTACCAGTGACCCGACGACGATATCTAGCGCGTTCGTAATGCCGCCGCTGAACGCGATTGCCTGCCAGCGCAGCAACAGATAGGTGCCTGTGATCAGAGCGATCGAAAGAAAGACGATGTTAAGCAGCGGGTCGGCACGACGGGAGTCGTCGTCGGTATCCCAGGGTCTCAGAAAGACCAACGAAAGGACGATCATCAGATGAACGACCCGGATGACCATCGTGGACACCAGAACAATCCCCGACACGTTCAGCAGGTGGAACAACGCCAGACAGAATGCCAACGACGTCGCCGTTCTGGCACGCAGAGAGCTGGAGGAAACTGGCAACACGATGCGGCTAAAGCTGTTCGAAATATCGAGCGGCACCGGGGTGCAGCGGAATCGGCAGCTTCAGGCTCTGATCGGGGTTGATTTGCAGAGCGATCGCGTTGACTTTCTGCAGTTCGTCGAGATGACCGTAAACGGCACTGACGATGCTGAAGACGGTATCGGCCGATTGCTCCGCCCCGACGACCAGCACATTATCGACCGCCAGGGCCGTAGACTCGATTTCCATATCGTATACATCCGCGGGAATCGTCACCGTGTAGTAGTACGGATTGTCGCTGATAATGGCTGCGAAGACCTGCGGCTCAATCGTCAGAAAGCGTATATCCTGCGTCGCCCGCGTCTGCAGCACCGCAGCCGCAGGAACCCCGGCCAGGGCGAAGGCGGCGTCGACGTTGCCGTCGCTAAGCTGACTAAAACCATCGGAATAGGAGAGGAAGCTTGGGACGATATCGTCGAGCGACATCCCATAGGCGTCGAGCAACAATCTCGCGAAAGCCACCGTCGTCCCACCCGCGGGCCCTAGAGCGACGCGTCTGCCGCGCAGATCGCTCATCGAATCGAAACTCGCGTCCGCACGGATAATCAAGTGCAGTATGCTCGGGTGAAGCGCACCCGCAGCAAGAATACTGAGCCGCGAATCGTAGGGTGCCTGCCCCTGGTAACCGAAATAGGCCAGATCGGCGTTCGTCAGGCCGATCTCCACATCCCCGGCCGAAACGAGCCGCGGGTTTTCAACCGCGCCTCGGGTAACGATCGGCACCATCGTGAAGCCCTCGGCGTGCTGCGTCACGAGATTCGAAATACCCTGCCCCAGCGGATAGTAGGCACCACCCAGCGTTGCCGTGCCGAGATAGAGCTCGGTCTGATTCGCCCCCGGCGCACAGGCTGTCAGCAGGCACGCCGAAAGAATGATGAGGATCTCGCGCATACAGAGTAATCTGTGAATCAGAACTCGCCCGGCCGTCACTGCCGCATTCATGATTGGGCTATTTTGTCTATCATATCAGATGCTTATATCTATCTCGATCATTTGACAAGCGTCCGGCGATTATCGATGGTGCGGGCCGCCTTCAAGACACGCCCGTCTCCCCATGACCACCGACATCGCTGGAGACGCTACCCGGTAACCGGATGGTCGAGCACATGAAAGTTAAGCCCAAGTCAGTCGTCAGTCAAAAGGTCCATGGCGTCGCCGAAAGCCATTGCCGTACACTCCTGAAGACACGAGATTTGATCGACGTTTCGGACGAACCGCTAGAACGCGGCGGATCGAACGAAGGGTTCGCACCCACCGAATTCATGCTGGCCGGGTTAGTGGCATGCACCAACGTAATTCTTCACAGGATTGCCGCGAAGCACGGGGTGAAGATCCAGGACATGAGCATCGCGGTCGATGCGAGTTTCGATCGGCGCGGCGTGACTCTGCAGGAAGAAATCGACGTACCGTATCCGGAGATTCGGCTGTCGATCGAGCTGACGACCAGCGCCAGCGACGACGAACTGGCCCCGCTCAAGCAGGACCTGCGGCGATATTGCCCGGTCTCGAAGGTCATCTCCCAGTCCGGAACGACTATCATCGAGGAGTGGGCCGTTACGCGCCCCTAGTCAGGCTGAACTAACACCGACGAACGACGACAAGATTTATGAGCAGAAGGCGCCGCAAGCACGGACACCGTAGACCGGTTGCAGCCGAACCGTCGAGTACCCGATCCGCCGAAGTGGGCACCGGCGTACTCATCGGAGTGGTCGCCTGTTTCGTGTTATCGGGCTTCGCCGCCCTACTCTATCAGACCGCCTGGATGCGCCAGTTCTCGATCGTGTTCGGCACCTCGGAGCTGGCCGTGGCGACAGTCCTGTCCGCCTATATGGCCGGGCTGGCCCTCGGTGCCGCCGTCGGTGGACGGTTGGTCGACCGCGTGACACGACCTGTATTGGTGTACGGCTTGCTGGAGGCCGGCGTCGCCTTGTCGGCGCTCGCGGTACCGCTGCTGTTGGCATTGGCTAATGTCCTCTATATCGGTGTTCTCGGGAATCAGCCGAATCCGGTCGACGCGAGCGGCCTAGGCCAATCCTTTTTCTATCTGTTGGTTGCGTTCGTGGTCCTGGCCATTCCCACCGGGTGCATGGGCGCGACGCTACCGATGCTGACGAAGTATGTCGTCCGTTCAGATGCCCAGATCGGACCGCGCATCGGCCTCCTCTACGCGATGAATACAGTCGGTGCCGTCGGCGGCACGATCACGGCAGGCTTCTTGCTGTTACCGGCCCTCGGCCTGTCCGGAACCGTATGGGTAGGCGTAGCCATCAACGGCGCGGTGTTCATTATCGCCGCAATGATTGCCCGTTCGATCAGGCCCGGCGAGCGGACAGACGCCGAACGCCTTCAAGCCGTCGTCCCTGCGCGAGCCGTTGACTCGACGCGTCGATTCAATCCGATCGGCCCAAGCTGGATCCTGCCCCTGATGCTGCTGTCCGGCGCGAACACGTTTGCCTACGAGGTGCTTTGGACGCGTTTGCTCGGGCACATTCTCGGCGGCAGCATCGCGGCGTTCGCAGCCATGCTTGCCAGCTTCCTCGGTGGCATCGCGATCGGCAGCGCGATCGCCGCCAGGCTCGCTACGGATCGCAACCGCGCGGTCACCGGGTTCATTCTGGCTCAGGCCGGCGTCGCGATAACGTCGATTGCGATCTACGCATCTCTGCACCTGTTGATTCCCGAGACAACGGGGCTGAGCGGGAACGTCCCGCTGGCGATCGCGACGCTACTACCGGCAACGCTGTTCGTCGGCGCGACGTTCCCGTTCGCCGTGCGCATTCTGGCGCGGGGTGAGCGCGATGCGGCACTGTCATCCGCTCGCGTGTACGCATGGAATACGGTCGGCGCGATTGTCGGCGCGGCGCTCGCGGGCTTTATCCTCGTCCCGCTGCTCCGCTACGAAGGGACGATCCAAGTGGCTGTCACGATCAATGTCGTTCTCGCCCTGGCCGCGAGCACACTGATCATGCGAAGGCGATACGTCGCGATCGCTTCCACTGCCGTCCTTTTGGTGGCCGTTATCTTCGGCTACCGGCCGCTTCAGCCTGACGAAATTCTGCGAACCTCACCGATCGCGGATAGCCGAGAAGGCGAGATTCTCTACTACGAGGTCGGACGCTCCGCAACGGTCTTGATCCTCGAGGAAGACGGCTACTTGAACCTGCGCACGAACGGCCTGCCCGAAGCGTCGGCGAACCTCCGAGGCGCACCCCCCTACCTGGACAATCAACGCCTCCTATCGACTCTCCCGGTCCTCGCGAGGCCGGACACGAGAGACATGCTGATCATTGGCTTCGGCGCCGGTGTCGCCGTAGAGCGCGTGCCACCGTCCGTCGCCTCGATCGATGTCATCGAACTGGAGCCGAAAGTTATCGATGCCAACCGCCTCATCGGGCCGGAACGGCAGACTGACCCTTTGCAGGATGATCGCGTCAAAATTTACATTAACGACGCCAGAAGCGCGCTCGCTTTGACGACAAAACGTTACGATGCCATTGTTTCACAGCCATCTCATCCCTGGACCGCCGGCGCTTCGCATCTGTACACGCGCGAGTTCATGGCGCTGACGAAAGAGCACCTGAACCCGGGTGGCGTCTTCCTACAGTGGATGAATACGCAATTCCTGACCGAGTCCCTGTTGCGAAGCCTCTGCGCTACGCTCTTGGACGTCTATCCCTACGCGCGCATTTATCAGTGGCACCCAGAAATTCTATTCTTCCTAGGCTCCGATGAACCGCTCGACGTCGAACTCACGATGGCTCGGACGGGCAGGCCACTCCGGGACGACCCTCTGCACTACCTCGAGAAAGGCATCGGCTCGGTGGAGGATCTGTTGATCGCATTGGCAATGGATCAGGAAAACATCGAGCGATTCGCTGCCGGCGCGCGCTTGCTGACCGATGACTTCAACAGGATGGCGACGGAGTCCGCAGTAGCAATGGAGCGGAACGAGACGCTGTCGCTCGGCAGCCTGATCGACCTCTTCGTCCCTTACGATCCGCTGTTACAGGCCGACAGCTGGATTCACGACGATTTCCCTGTCGAGATAGAGTTTTCCTATATCTCAGACCGACTCGAGCGCATGGGCTTCAAGAGGCACGCGGTTGACTTATCGGGCACGCTCCAGCGCCTCGACTCACCGGATTCGCTACTACTGATCGGCATGGGTCTGGACCGGCAGGGCGAGAGACTCGAGTCACAACGAGTGCTGTTGTCCGCGCTATTGGCGGACCCCGAGGACAGCCAGACACAGTATGCGCTCTTGAAGCACTGGCTGAGTGCCGTAGCGCGAGGGGACGCTCCGGAGTATGCGATGGACATTGCCGCAAGCGCCTCCGGCTCTGTAGCAGCCGTCCTGGAGGGTTGGAAGGCGGCCGGCGAGCAGGACTGGCAGGCACTCGTCGAATTGGATGACGTGCTCGCCACCGCGCGGCCGACGGACCTGTGGTATCTGGAGGCGACCAAATTACGGGCTGATTGGCGCATCAAGGTGAACACCCCCGGGTTGCAGCCGCGATTCGCGAGGGAGGCCATGCGCCTGATCGACCACGCGATCGCCATATACCAGGACCACGATCTCTACAGCATGCGCATCGCCGCTGCGTTCGTCGCCGACGCTGCGATGGATGTCATCGAGACTGCCAGACGACTGATCTATATTTTCAACTACGAGGTGGACCGCGTCGAAGAAGGCATCTTCGACCCTCCTTCTGAGGTCATCGATGTCAAACTGCGGCAGATAGATACCGTGCGTACCATCGTCGATCAGATCAGACAAAGCCACGACATTCCGACGTATAAGACCGAACAGTTGGACAGGGCCTTACGCGACATTGTCATCCGCCTCGAAGCCATCAGAGAGTGAGGCGTCACGTGATGCATCGAAGCCGATGACTGCCAAACTTCGGAGAACAACATGGGCGTGAGAAGAGTGGTTACCGGACACGATCAGAGCGGCAAGGCTATCGTTATCTCAGATGCCGAAGCCTCGAACATCGTCAGACCGCTTAATAGGCCGGGCGTCGCCATCTACAATCTCTGGCAGATCGACACGAGTCCCGCCGAGGTATTCGGCGCAGATGAAACTACGGATCGGACGATCGGCCTCCTGCCTCCACGACGGGGCTCTGTCTTTCGGCTTATCGATTTCCCACCGGAGAAAGACTGGATCGATGACATCGATCCGGAAGCAGCAAAAGCTGCCTGGGCGTCGCTAGGCGCCGAGGACATTGGCGTCAAGGGCAAGTCGCCTCACCCGCTGATGCATCGTACGGAAACGATCGACTACGCGCTGTGCCTCGAAGGCGAGATAGTCATGGTACTCGACGACTCCGAAGTCCTGATCCAGAAGGGCGATGCCGTCATTCAGCGCGGCACGAACCATGCCTGGAGCAACCGTTCGAACACCGTCTGCAAGATGATGTTCGTGCTCGTTGACGGCGCCTTCGAAACTGACGCCTGACACTCACGGCAAGAAACTGTGAAGACTCCGTCTTGCGAGATGTACCGAGGTATCGGGTCGCTCGTTTCAGTGCACGAGACAGTGAGATTGTGGCTCTGATTGCGCTCAAATCGTCCGTGTTGTAAAGTCCACCGTCGGCTTGCGACATTCATCGATGGACTCACTTATGGATCTGATTCCGACTACTGGGCCGCATCTCCACATACTCTTGAATCATTTCCCATCGATTGGGATGGTAATTGCGCTGGGCCTGTTCCTCACCTCGTACTGCCTGAAGAGTGAGGACGTCAGACGGACCAGCTTGGTACTTTTCCTGCTGTTGGGCCTCCTGGCGATTCCGACCTACATCAGTGGCGCTGCCGCCAAATGGGCGATCCAGGGAAACGCGGGCATCTCCGTGGACGTGATATCGGCTCACCAGGATGCAGCGCTGTTGGCGTTTATATCTCTCGGGATTACCGGCTGCCTGGCCTGGCTCGCGCTGTGGCAGGAGCGAAGGTTTGCAAAGACACCCGATTGGAACCTGATAGCTGTCTTAGGCGTCGCGTTGATCTCCTTGATTCTGATGATGCGAACCGGAAACATCGGCGGCCACATCAATCATCCAGAGCTCGGGGTTTTCGAAATCATGACCGCTCAGGGCGAAGGCCTGACTGCACGCGTCGAGGACGCCATCACAGGCGTGATCTGGGCCTGGCCGGCAATGGAGGCTGCTCATTTCATCGGTATGGCGTTGTTGTTCGGCGTCGTGCTGCTGGTGACGCTGCGAGCCTTAGGCGTAGCGAAGCAGCTGCCCTTCGGCGCCCTGCATCGGCTGCTGCCGCTCGGCGCCTTGGGATTTCTGGTCAACGTCGTGACGGGCTTTTTCTTCTTTATCGCTGACTCAGGCCGCTACGTCGCGATGGACGGCTTCCCGCCGAAGATTATATTCATGATGATCGGCGGAGTCGCCATCATCTATTTCACGATCTTCGATGAGATCTGGGATCTGAAAGCGGGCGATGACGCGTCACTGTTATCCAAAACGATGGCGTCGGTCACGATATCCTCGTGGGCCGCAGTCCTGATTTTCGGCCGCTTGCTACCCTACTATGGAGACGGAGGCTAGAGAATGGAAAACCTTGCAATACTCGCTTTCCTCTTTGTAGTTGGCACCCTCGTCGTAGTCGGCGCCGCGGCTTATTGGCTCGATACGATCGCGGAGCGTCACGATCGCAGTGACGGTCGATAGAGATTTTTATCCTGTGAGGAATCGGGAGCGTTTATGGGGTTTCTAAACTGGCTGGAATCTACGGCCTACTCCCAGTGGATCGTGTCTGGATTGACCGGCTGGCCGCTCATGCTGTCGATGCATGCGGTCGGGCTGGCAATCATCGTCGGCGTCATGCTCGCGCTCAACCTTCGAGTTTTCGGGTTATTCAGACCGATTCCCTATACATCACTTCATGGTCTCATGGCCATCGGCTGGGTCGGCATCGGACTGAACGTCTTCTCCGGAGTGTCGCTATTCGTGGCTCAGGCGAGCTTCTATATCACGAACTTCCCGTTCCTCTTTAAAATCACATTCGTCATACTCGGGATCGGCAACCTGTATCACATGCAGAAACTCCTGAAGCGGGACGCGGTTAGTTGGGAAGCCGCCGGCGCTGTACCACGGAAGGGTCTGGTGCTTGCCGGAACTTCACTCGCGTTCTGGACGACTGCCGTCGTCGCCGGCCGGCTCATCGCCTATTTGTAGCTATCGATCGAACCTGCCTATAACGATCGAACGATGCCCGGCAGCCAGACC